>Ga0209415_10001931_pt1 | contig 39245 bp, 35 predicted proteins | sample PeaSoiSIISIP2007_FD_187696 | JGI IMG/M metagenome (GOLD analysis project Ga0209415, IMG submission 187696) | Peat soil microbial communities from Weissenstadt, Germany - SII-SIP-2007 (SPAdes) (version 2) | ecosystem: Environmental > Terrestrial > Soil > Wetlands > Peat | place: Germany...
GCCGACGCCAGCGCGGCCAGCGTCGTCATCCCCTCGAAGCAATTGCCGGGCCCTTCGCCGTACATGGGGACGAAATGGTCGAAACCCCACGCGCCGTCGAAGCCCAGAGCCTCGCTGAATCGAACCCGTTCGACGACTTCGCCGAATTCCATCCGCTGTTGAGCCACATCGATACCGAATCGCATGACGTGACCCTACGACGTCGGAGGTGGCCGAAGGTACCGAGGGTTCGCCACGGCCAGCTTGTCCCGCACGGTGGCCTCCACGGCGGCGCGGACTTCCTCCGAGCGCGACTCGAGTGTCCCCGAGCGAATGGCGCTGGCCAGCTCGGAGTCCGACTGCACCCCGAGGCTCTCCAACCGCCGTGCATGGGCGGCGGCCTGCTCGGGCCCCAGGACGATCTCCCGGGCCACCATGGCGACGACGTTGGCGGCCACCCGGACGTGGAAGCGGACCCTGCCCTCGGTCACAGCAAGCACGTCGGTCTCGAGGAACTCTCGCACCGCTTCGAGCAGCTCGGCCGCGGACGGAGTGTCGTGCGGGGCCCATCCGCCCGGCACCGAAGGGTCAGCCCCTTGCTCGGAGCCCGTCGCTCCGGCGCCGCCCGCGGGCGGCTCAGGCAACCCGGCACCGCCGCTCACGGCAGCAGCTCCAACAGATCCCACTCCACCTCGCACACCCGCCGCCCGATGGCCGCCAGTTCTACCGAACGGACCGCTCCCGTGGTGTGGGTCAGGGCCTGCACGATGCAGATGATCCCCCAGCGAAGGGTGCCGAGGACCAGCCACCAGTGCAGGCACGCGCTGTCGACGGGGCCTCCGCCGGCTGTTTCGTAGGCCGTGACCAGTTGCTCGATGGTCCCGAACCCGCCTACGGGCAGCGGCGATCCGAAACGCCACGCCTTGACGCACAGCCAACCGAGGTCCTCGAGGGGATCACCGAGATGGGCCAGTTCCCAGTCGAGAACGGCACGGATCCCTTCGGGGCCCACGATCAGATTGCCGTTGCGGAAGTCACCGTGGACCACGGACTCGGCCGAGCGCGGCGGGCGGGTCTGAGCCAGCCAGCGCAGCCCGAGCTCGAAGGCGGGGTGTGCCTGGCCGAGGCGCTCGAGAAGGTCGCCCAGCTGCTCGAGCGGATCACCCCCGGCCAGACCGGGCACCTCGGCGGGCGCGATGCGATGGACAGCAGCGAGCGCACGGCCACACTGCTCGGCCAGGACGGTGCGGGCCGGCGCCAAGGCTTCGTCGCGCAGGATCCGGCGGGGGATCGTCTCACCGTCGACGAACTCGGTGATCACGAACGTGGTGCCGATCCCTTCCGACGAGTCCCCCGCCAACACCACCCGGGGCACGGGGACCCCGGCGCGCGCCGCCGCCTGCAGGAGGGCGGCCTCGAGCCGCAGCCCCGATTGCGGCGCCCCTGGTGGGTCGCGCCGCAGGACCAACCGCGGGGGCGTGCCCGCAGGCCCGCTCACGGAGAAGCTCCACGTCTCCCGGGAGGCGCCCCCGGGCAATCGGGTGACCCCGTCGACCTCCACCGACGCACCGAAAGCGGCGCCGAGCACGACACCGAGTTGCCCGGGGAGGTCCACGCTGTCCATGCGCGGAGGCTACCGACTGCCACGGTCAGCGCGCCGATAGGGTGGCCGCTATCGACGTCCGCCTCGATCCCCACGACGAGTACATGCACGAGCTGGGCCCCGAGCCCAACTTCAACGAATCCATGTACTTCAACGCCTATGACCCCGGGGCGGGCCTGGGTGGGTTCTTCCGGTTGGGGAACAGGGCCAACGAGGGCAGTGGCGAGATGACCATTTGCCTCTACCTTCCCGACGGAACGGTGGCCTTCATGTTCCGCCGACCCCAGGTGACGACCAACGACGCCTTCGACGCCGCGGGGATGCGCTTCGAGGTCGTCGAGCCCTTCGTCGAGCTCCGGGTCCATTACGAGGGCTCCGTCGTCGTCTTGGAGGAACCGCTGCAGATGGCCGACCCGCGCCAGGCATTCTCGTCGAACCCCCACACCAGCTGTGCGGCCGACCTCGTCTTCCGGGAATGCTCCGCCATGTTCGGTGGGGAGCCCGATCAGCCCGTGGAACGTCCCGGTGAGGAATTCGCCCGCGGACACTACGAACAGCTGGTGGAGGCGACCGGCACCGTGCAGGTCGGCGACAACCGGTGGGTGGTCCAGGGCCACGGCCTGCGCGATCACAGCTGGGGCCCTCGCTACTGGCAGGCGCCGTGGTACTACCGCTGGTTGACCGGCAACGTCGGGACCGGCTTCGGTTTCATGGGATCGCGCATCGCTCGGCGCGACAGCCCCGGCACCCGGGGCGGCTTCGTGTGGGACGGCGATGACTTGCACCTCTGTCGCGACTTCCGCATCAGCACGTCGTGGGAGGGTGACGACCGGTACCACGGGTCCATCGAGGCCGAGCTCATCACCGACGCCCGGACGTGGATCGTGCACGGATCGGTCCTCCGCCTCATCCCGCTACGCAACCGTCGGCACGACGCCGACGGCCACGCCCTGGTGACTCGGATCTCCGAGGGACTCACCCGGTGGACCCTGGACGACGGGAGGGTCGGCTTCGGGATGTCGGAGTACCTGGACCAGATCGTCGACGGGCGACCCGTCGGCCTGGACGAGTAGAGGCGAGGCCCGACACACCGACATGGACCGGTCCACCGTCGACATCTACGAGGATCGAGGGTGGGAGTGGGCGGCGCACCATCCGCCCGTGCAACGCTCCGACGCCCTCGCCTTCGCCCGCACGGTGCCCGTCGGCGCCCTGCGCGTCGACCTGGGATGCGGCACCGGTCGCTACACCTCTGACCTCGGTGCCCCGTGCGTCGGTCTCGACGCGGCCCGCGCCATGCTCGAGCGATGCCGGAGTTCCGCCCCCGGCGCCCTGCTCGTCCAGGCGGACCTCGAGGCCCTGCCGTTCGGGACCACCACGCTGCACGGAGGGTGGGCCCACATGAGCTACCTCCATGTCCCGAGCGGCCGGCTGCCGGCCGCGCTGGGCGACCTGCACCGCACATTGGTGGTGGGCGCCCCGGTGGAGGTGCAGGTCCTCGCCGGTGACCACGAGGGCGACGCGCTTCCCGCCGACCGCATCGGCGGTCGCTTCTTCGCGGCGTGGACGCCGCAACGGCTGAGCGACGTTCTCGTGGGCGCCGGTTTCGAGGTCGGGACCGTGGTGACCACCGGGGACTTCGTCCGGGCCACGGCCGGGCGCGCCCGCACGCTTTCCGACGTCGTCGGGCCGGGGATGCAGCTGCTCGTCGTCGGTCTCAACCCCAGCCTGTACTCCGCCGACGTCGGGGTGGGCTACGGGCGGCCCGGCAACCGCTTCTGGCCCGCGGCGCTCGACGCCGGCCTCGTGACACGTGATCGCGACCCCGGGCACGCCCTTCGTGTCCACGGCATGGGCATGACCGATGTGGTCAAGCGGGCCACGTCCAATGCGGCATCACTGGCGCCGGCCGAGTACCGCACGGGCATGGCGCGCGTGGAGCGTCTCGTGCGCTGGCTGACACCCGAGGCGGTGTGCTTCGTCGGCCTCACGGGATGGAGGCAGGCCGTCAACCGGGGCGCCCGGGCCGGTCCCCAACAGGAGCAGATCGGCGGTCGGCCTGTCTACGTGATGCCCTCCACCAGTGGAGCCAATGCGCACGCCCGCATCGACGAGCTCAGCGCGCACCTGCGCGCCGCGCGTGCGATGACGAAACCGTAAGGTCGTCCATGGCGGTCTCGTGGCGACGACGGTCCGCCATTTTCCATGACATGTCCGGTAGCGTCATGCTCCGTGGTGACCGGCCGCGACACGCCCGCCGGCGGACCTGAGGGGGACGTGCGCAGCGACTTGCCTTCGACTCCGCCTCGTGGGAGCGACACCCGAAACCCGTCCGCCCCCTCGGCGGCGCTCGCAACGCGGCCCGTGCAACGGTTCGGCTCCTTCGACGACGAAGCGTCGACTTCGGTGTACGCACAGCACTTCGACCCCGTGTTCGGCCGACGCTTCGCCGAGCGGGCTCTCGACTCGCTCATCGTGGTGCGCGGGGCGCGCGTCCTCGACGTCGCCTGCGGAACCGGCATCTTCGCCCGCATGGCCGCCCACGTCGTCGGCCCGGCCGGCACAGTCGTGGGCATCGACCCCTCGCCGGGCGCGGTGGAGGCGGCCCGTCGAATCGACTTCACCAGCATCGTCGAATGGCGGAGCTGGGATGGCGCGCGACTCCCGTTCGCCGACGAGAGCTTCGACGTCGTGGCGTGCCAGCACGCGCTGCACCGCTTCCACGACCCCTTGTCGGTGCTCGAGGAGATGCGGCGAGTGCTCGCCCCGGGAGGCCGCCTGGGGATGATGACGTGGGGGCCCATCGAAGAGAACCCGGCGTTCGCGGCGGAGCTCGACGCCATCATCAAGTCGGGCCTCGACCAGTCGGGCGTCGTCGAGGTGCTCCTCGACGCCTTCGCGTACCACCGCATCGATGACCTCCGTGCGCTCATGCACGAGGCGGGCTTCAGCGACGTGTCGTGCCGAACGGTCCGCATGCTGGCGGCACTGCCCCGCGTCTCGCAGTGGGTGCGGGTGTACCCGTCCCTGCCGCCGCTTTCCCGTGCCTGGCGCGATTGCAGCCAGCAGGCCCGGATCCAATTCCTGTCCCGGGCGACGGAGCTGCTGCGGCCCTTCGAACACGAGGGGGTGCTGCGCGTCCAGGCATCGTCGCGCCTCGTCGTGGCCCGGGCACCTCTCGGCTGACCCCGCCCCTGCCCCGGAAACCCGCCAGGCGGGGCGTAGTGTGACCGCGTGCCGGAGGACGTGAACAGACCTCCTGACGAGGTGTCGCCGCCCCCGCCGCCACCCCCTTCAGGCGAGTCGACCACCCAGCCGGCCGATCCGGGCCTCGCTCCGCCGCCGCCGCCACCACCACCGCCGCCCCCTCCACCCGGCTACGGACAACCCCCACCCTGGGCGGCCCCGGGCCCACCGGGAGCTCGTCCGTCCCCGGGACACCTCCCCCCACCCTCGTACCCCTATCCGAGCGCAGCCGGGTACCCTCCGCCGGGCTACCCCCCCGGCGCCCCCTACCCACCCGGTGGTTCGTACTCCGGCGCCCCTCACCCCGGCGCCACCTACCCACCCGGTCCGGGCAGCCCGCCCCCTCCACCTCCGTGGACGGCACCACCGCATCCGGGACTCCCCGTCGCCGGGACGGCGGCGGGACCGCCGGCGGAGCCCAACGCCACCGAGGCGCCGGGCGGGCCAAACCCGGGGCGCCCAGCGCGCCCGCGTCGGATCGCCGTCGCCGTGGGACTAGTGGTCGTCATCCTCGTCGGCGTTGGGGTGGGGCTCATCGCCACGTCGGGGTCCAGCCCGAGCACCTCGATCTCCCCTGTCGCCCGGCGCCTGGCGCGCTCGGCCTTGGCTGCCACCATCCAGAGGGGCTCGTTCCACTACGTGTCGGAGTTCACCTCCCAGGGCCAGACGCAGCGGACCGTGGGCGACGCCGGTCCCTCGTCGGGCAAACAGGTAATCACGATCGGTACCGACACCTTCACGGTCCTCGTGATCGGTACCGCCTGTTACTTCCAGGGCAACGAGAGACAGATCGTGGAGCAACTGGGCTTGCCGATCGCGGTGGCCGCCGCTCACTCCGGCCAGTGGATCTCGCTGGCCCCCGGTGACGCCCCCTACGCATCGGTGTACGTGGCGGTCACGACCCGGTCGGCACTGGACACCAACGTGGTCTTCGCGCCGCACCAACAGCTGGGGCCCTCGACACGGGCGGGATACCCGGTGCTGGGGATCACGGGACCGATGACCAACGAGACCGTGGAGGGACAGACACAACGGGCCCAGGGCACGGCGGATCTCTACGTCACCACGTCGCGGCCCCATCTCCCCGTGCTGTACACCGAGAACGGCAAGATCGACAAGGTGGCCTCGAAACTGGCGATGACGTTCAGCAAGTGGGGCGAGGCCGTGTCGGTGAGTGCCCCCAGCGGGGCCGTGAGCTACGCCTCGCTGGAGACCGGTGCCGGCACCACCCCGACCACAGGGCCGCCCGTGCTGACCTCGGGCCCCGGCTGAACCAACAGCCGGCCGCCGTTCAGGTGCTGCGGCGGTAGCGCCACACCGCCAGCGGGGCGAAGACGACCAGCAACCCGACACACCACGCCAGCGCCACCAGCACGTGCCCCGCCGTGCTGCCCGGGACGTGGGCGCTGCCCAGCATGAGGGAGCGCTGGGCGGTGATGACCACGCCGATGGGCTGGTTGTTGGCGAACCCCCGAAGCCAACCGGGCATGGACGCGACCTGCACGAACGCCGGTGAGGCGAAGATCAAGGGGAAAAGGATCGGGAACGCCATGACCTGAGCCGTCTCGCTGTTGGACGCCACCAGCCCGATGACGGCGAAACCCCACAGCAGGGCGTAGGCGAAGAACAGGACGAGTGCGCACGCCGCGATGAAGCCGAGGGCGCCGTTGGGGAAGTCGAATCCCACCAAGGCTCCCACCCCGGTCATGAGCAGGAGCACGAACACGTTGCGCACGAGATCGGCGGTGGTCCGGCCGGCGAGAACGGCCGATCGGGCCATGGGCAACGCCCTGAACCGCTCGATGAGCCCTTTGTGCAGATCCTCGGACAGGCCCACGGCGGTGCCGATCCCCCCGAAACCCACGCTCTGGACGAAGATCCCCGCCATGAGAAAGTCGATGTAGCTGAGGTGCAGCCCAGGGTTGATGGCCCCGCCGAAGACGTAGCGGAACAACAGCACGAACATGATGGGCTGCAGCGTGGAGAAGAACAGCGACTCGGGAATGCGGGTGTAGGCGATCAGGTTCCTCTTGGTGATCGTCAGGGTGTCGGAGACGGCCCATCGCAGGCGCGCTCCCCCACCGGGCGTGGCAGGGTTGGTGGCGGGGGCGATCCCGGCCCCCGGTGTGATGACCGTGGTCGTGGTGCTCACCGTGGACCTCCCTCGCTGGTGGCGCCGGCTTTCGCCGGAGCCCGCCGGCGGCGCCGATGGCCGTCGGTCGGCGTGTTCGTCGAATCGTCGTCGTCGGTTTCGGTCCGCTTCCCCGTGAGGGCCAGGAACACGTCGTCGAGGCTGGGCTCACGGATCTGGAACGTGGTGGGGACGATGGCGTGCTGGTCGAGCAGGCGCAGCACCTCCATGGCGACCCGGGGACCGTCGTCCACCGGCAGCTCGACCATGGCACCGACCACGGTCGGGGCCTTGGCGCCGACCGTCCCCAAGATGCCGGCGGCCCGGCGCGCCAGCTCGGGGTCGGCGAGACCCACGTCGAGGACGGTGGCCCCGAGGTCAGCCTTCAGCTGGGTGGGGGTCCCTTCGGCGATGACGCGCCCGTGGTCCACGACGGCGACATGGCGGGCCAGGGTGTCGGCCTCCTCGAGGTACTGCGTCGTAAGCAACACGCTCGTGCCCTCGTCGACGAGGCGGTCGATCATTCCCCACACGTCCACCCGGCTCTGCGGGTCCAGGCCCGTGGTGGGCTCGTCGAGGAACAGCACCCTCGGTCGGGCCACCAGGGCGGCGGCGACGTCGAGGCGACGGCGCATGCCGCCGGAGTACGTCTTGAGGGGTCGGTCTCCGGCGTCGGTCAGCCCGAATTCCTCGAGCAGCTCCACGGCTCGCGTCGCCACCGCCTCTCGTCCCATGTGGTTGAGGCGCCCGACCATGGTGAGGTTCTCGCGACCGGTGAGGTTCTCGTCGACCGCCGCGTACTGGCCCGCCAGCCCGATGAGGGTCCGGACCCGATCGGCCTGGGTTACCACGTCGTATCCGAGGACGAGACCGGTGCCCGCGTCCGGGGAGAGAATCGTGGTGAGGATGCGCACTGCCGTGGTCTTGCCCGCGCCGTTCGGGCCGAGCAGGCCGAAGATGGTGCCTTCCTCGACGGCGAAGCTGACGCCGTCGAGGGCCCGTACCTCCCCCCCGAACGTCTTTCGCAGATCGTGCGCCTCGATGGCATTGGTCATGGGCAATGTCTCTCTTGGAGTCCGAGGGGAAGTCCGGCGCGTCGCACCGAGCGACTTCGACTTCACCGCATCTGTGAGCCTCTGAGCTTACGGGTCCGTCGGCCCCTCCCCGACCGGGGCGGTCATGGCCGGCCGCCGCCCAGAGCGCTGTGGCGACCTCGGGCTTGCCCGTCAGAGTGCGACGACCACGGCGTCGGCCGCGCTGCGGCGGGCGGCGTCGAGGACCTCGAGCGTCGCCAGCGCGTCCCGGGGGTCGACCGGAGGTGGTTCGCCGTGGCGCAACGCTCTCACCACGCCCCGGTAGAAAGCGGGCCAGTTCCCCCGGAGGCTCGCCACCGTTTCCTCCTCGGCACCGCGCACGAGCCGCCCCCAACGTTCGGGAGGCTCGTCGCCGAATCCCGCCTCGTCGGGCCGTCGACCGGCGCGCAGCGCGTCCTCCTGGCCGTCGAGGTGCGTCACCGAGTACCCCGCCGCACTGCCCAGGACGCGCAGGCGAGGACCCGGAACGGCGGCCACCGCGCTCGCCCACAGGTGCGATTGCACCCCCGAGCGGTGGCGCAGGGCCACGAACACGTCGTCATCGGCGCCTCCCCGGCGGGCCGCCACCTCGCCATAGACATGGGAGACGGGCCCGAACAACGTGTGCGCCTGGTCGACGAGGTGCACGCCGAGGTCGAGCAGCACCCCTCCCCCGTCTTCGGCCGAGAGCTCTTCTCGCCATGCGCCCGGCGCACGCTGGGGCCTCCACCGCTCGAACCGCGACTCGTAGCGAACCACCTCTCCGAGCGCACCGTCTTCGAGGAGCCGGCTCAGCGTCAGGTGGTCGGAGTCCCAGCGACGGTTGTGGAAGACCGTCAGCATCACCCCGGCGGCGGCGGCCCGCTCGACGACGGCGCGGGCCGGGGCGACGAGAGGCGCCAGCGGCTTTTCGACCACGACGGCCAGGCCCGCCTCCACGGCCGCGGTCGCCAGGGCGGCGTGGGTCCCAGTCGTGCTCGCCACCACGACGAGGTCGTGCTCGGCGGCGCGGGCCCACACCTCGTCGGCGCCCTCGACCACCCGGGCGCGGGGGAAGTCGAGCCCGGCGCGTGCTCGGCGATCGGGGTCGGCGGTCACAATCGTGGTGAGCTCGAGCCCCGGCGTCGCCGCGATCAACGGGGCGTGGAACACCCGGCCCGAGAGGCCGTAGCCGAGCAGGACGACACGGATCACGGGGACCGGCCCGTTGTCACTACCGACGCCGGGCGCTTCGTCGCCGTCCGGCGCGGTCGCGTCGCAAGGAGGCGCCCGTCAGCGGCCGGCGGTGGTGCTTCGCCGCGACACGGCGTCGATGGTCACTGCCGCGATGAGCACGCCGCCAGTGACGATGAACTCCCACTGCACGGCCAACCCGAGGAGGTACATCCCGTTGTAGATGCCGCCGATCACGAGGCCGCCGAGCACGCCGTGGACAGCCCGGCCCCGGCCCCCGAACAGCGAGGTGCCACCGATGACCGCGGCGGCCACCGCGTACAGGACGAGCTGACCGCCGTTGACGTTGTTGGACATGCCGCCCAAGTACGAGGCATAGAGGAGGCCGGCGATCCCGGCGGTGACCGCACACAGGACAAAGGCCCACGTGCGGATCATGGCCACGTTGATACCGGCCCGACGGGCCGCCTCGGGGTTGCCGCCGATGGCGTAGATATAGCGACCGTATCGGGTGCGCTGGAGCAGGAACGTCCACGCGCCGAGGACGCCGAGGACGATGAAGATCGCCCACGGGACCCCCTCGAGGGTGCCGATGGCGGCACGGTTGACGTTGCACACGAGCACGACGATCGCCCCGATGGCCGCCATGAAGACGATCTTGATCAACGTCAGGACGATCGGGGGGGCGACGAGCCCACTCCTCCGTCGGCGCGAGTCACGAAGGTAGAGGTTCGCGCTCAGTAGACCCACGATGACGACCATGGCGATCCAGCCTACGAGCGGCGTGACATGGCCCCACATGAGATCGTAGAGCGCGTGCAGATTGGATGTCCGGCCGAGGAGGCTGGGATATCCGGAGAAGGGCCCGAAGGCGAGCACGATGAGCAGGACCCCGTTGAAGATGAGCAGCCCCGCCAGGGTCACGATGAAGGAGGGGAGTCGCAACCGGGTGACCAACGACCCCTGCGCGAAGCCGATGAGGGCACACGCCACAAGAGCCACGACGATGGCCGCCCACCACGGCCAGTTTGTCGTGACGGGCTGCACGAGTTGCACGGCGATGACGGCGCCAACGGGGCCGACGTAGCCGATCGACAGGTCGATCTCACCCAGCAGCAGGACGAAGATCTCGGCCATGGCCAGGACCATGAACACCGCGCTCTGCAGGAAGAGGTTCACGATGTTGCCGGCTGACAGGAAGACGTGATGCGGGCTGATCGCCTGGAAGACGATGACGATGGCCACCAATCCCAGGATGACCGGAAGCATCCCGCTCTCCCCGCCCCTGATACGGAGGAACTGGGCGCGCACGTACTCCCGCATCGTCTGGGCAATGATCTCGGGCGGGACCAGGGGGGCGCCGCCTTCGGCGGCGGTCAGGTCGACGAGGGGCTCGACCGGTGTATCGACGTCGGGCACGGCGGGAGCTCCGGTGGGGCCGGGGTTGGAGTCAGCTGGTGCCATGTTCGACAACTCCGTTCCCGCCGGGGGTTCCCTGGGTTGTCACGCCCAGACCCCCCGTCGTCATGAACTCGACGATGCTCTGTCGATCGAACGCCGACGTGTTGTCCTCCACGACCATCCGGCCCAGGTACAGGACCGCCATCCGGTCGGCCACGGCGAAGAGGTCGTTGAGGTTGTGCGAGATCATCAGCACCGCCAGCCCGTGGTCCCGAAGGCGGCGAACCAGGTCGAGCACCATGGCAGTCTGGGTCACGCCCAGAGCGGCCGTGGGCTCGTCCATGATGACCAGCTTGGAATTCCACATCACCGCTTTGGCGACGGCCACGGACTGGCGCTGGCCCCCCGACAGTGACCCCACCGGCTGGCGGATCGACCGCACCGTGGTCACCCGCAGGCCGGCGAGGGTCTCGGCCGCGGCGCGCTCCATGTCGTTCTCGTCGAGCAGGCGGTGACGAAGCCGTTCGCGTCCCAGGAACATGTTCTGGACGATGTCCAGGTTGTCGGCCAGGGCCAGGTCCTGGTAGACGGTCTCGATGCCCAGGGAGGCGGAGTCGTGGGCGCTGCGGATCCGGACCGGTCGCCCCTCCCAGTAGATCTGGCCCCGATCCGGCTCATGGATCCCGGCGATGCACTTGATCAACACCGACTTGCCGGCGCCGTTGTCACCGCACAACGCGGTCACCGCTCCTGCGGGCACCTCGAGGTTCACGTCGGCCAGCGCCTGGACCGCGCCGAAGCTCTTGTAAAGGCCCCGCACCCTCAGGAGAGGGTCGCCCACGCTCGCCTCGGCCACGTCGTCTCTTTCCGTCCAAAAAGAACTACGGCACGATCAGGTCGGACGCGGGACCGCCGCCGCACGAGGCGGCGACGGTCCACGCGTCACATCGAGAACCCCGAGGTTATGGGGTAATGCCTGCAGCAGTGCAGACGCTGTTGCTCACCGCCGTGCACAGCGCCGACGCCGAGATGAACTGGTCCTTGATGACCGTCGAGTTCATGTTGGAGGTGGTCACCCACTCCGGCGTGAGCAAGGACGCAGGCTGCGTCGACCCCGTCACGCCCTTCGGAGGCGTGGTGGTCGAGTTCACCAGGCTGCTGGGCGGGGTCTTGCCTGCCCGCAGGATCGTCGCCAGGGAGACGGCGTCCTGTGCCTCTTCGTAGATCGGCTTGTACACCGATCCGCACTGGTAGCCCTGGAGGATCCACTCCATGCCCTGCAGGGTGGCGTCCTGCCCCGTGGTGGGGATCTTCTTGGGTCCGACGCCCTTGGCCTTCAGGTCGCCGATCACGGCGTTGGCCAGGCCGTCATTGGCCTCGACCGTGGCGTTGATCGTCGGGTGAGCGGTGAACTGCTGCGTGAAGATGGTCGCGCCTGTGGCGTTCACCCATCCGGGGGTGATCTGGTCGCCCACCAAGGTGTAGCCCTTGCTGTTGGTCAGGCCCGCCGTCAACGGGGTGGTCTGGGAGTTCCAGATCACCGAGTTGTAGCCCTGGGCGAACGACACCGCGTTCGGGTCGGTGTCCTCACCGCCGTCGAGCTCGAAGACCTTGGGGTTAGTGATGCCCCACGAGGAGACGCATGTCTCGAAGCCCTGGCCGATGAGCTGGCCCACCTTGAAGTTGTTGAAGCTCACGTAATAGGTGTTGGTGCCCGTGAAGGTGGCTCGGTCGTAGCTGATGACGGCGACACCGTGCGACGACGCATACGACTGGACCTCGGCCCCGACGGTGCTGTCGATCGGGTCGAAAACCAGGACCTTGGCGCCCTCGGTGATGTCAGCCTGGGCATCGGCGAGCTCGGTGGCGTCGACCCCCAGAGCGTTGTCGATCTTGAAGTCCGAGGAGGAGTACCCCGCCATCTGGAATGCCTTGGTCAGGTAGGGGGCGTCGAAGTCGACATATCGAGTCGACGACGTCTCGTCAGGCAGAATCACGCCCACCAGGCCGGTTCCCGCCGCCGCCAGCGGCTTCAACTTCGCCATCTCGGTGAAGTTGACGTTGAACGACGTCACACTCAGGTCGGACGGCACGGTGGCCGAGGGTGCCTTCGTCGTCGTGGTCGACGCCTTGGGGGTGCTGCTACACGCCGTGAACACCAGGCCCACGACAACGGCCAGGGAGATCCCCGCCAGCCGACTCAACCCACGGATTCGCATTTTTCGCTCTCCTGCTTTCTATTCGAGTTCTCTCGATGACCCGCTCACGTTGCAAGCATGTTCAGAGAGGCGAGACCACAACAGGGCCAAACGTCCCTGACAGCCGAACGTCTGATGTCGCCTCGAACGTCTACATGCCTCCGATCGACAACTGCGTGAGCAACATAGCCCCCCATTTCGTCACGCGCTTGCAATATTCTTGTTCAGTTGATCACAAGCGAGGCGCGAACGGGGAGATGGTCGGACCCGGCCATGGGTAGCACCTCGCCGGCATCGACCGTGGCGGGCCCCCTCACGAGGATGTGATCGGGTTGCGCCAGCGGCCGCGACGCCCACGTGGGCCAAGTGCGACCGCGCACCGCCCTCGACCACCCGGGGAACATGACCATGAGGGGCGGCCCCCACAAGTTCATGTCGCCGGCCAGCACGCAGGGAACCGGGGTGAGGGCGTGGATGGCCCGGCGTAGGGCCACGATGTGCCGGGGCGACCCTTGGCTCAGGTGGGCGAGGTGGGTACCCACCATGCGGACGGCAGCGGAAGCGCCGTCGAGGTCGATGTCGATGACGATCGCTCCCCGGCGAGCCGGGTCGGTGGGCAGTTTGCCCAGGTCGATGGTGTGCGAGGCCGTGACGGCCAAGCGTGACAGCACGGCGATCGACCACGTTCCCCGTTCGACGGGTGCGAGCCGGGCCCGCGCCCGGGCCCGCTGTTGGTTCGATGTCGAGCGCCGGCGGTCGATGCGCAGTCCGTGAACCCGATGGGCCCACAGGCGTGGGCCCCACCGGTCGTGAGGGTGAATGGGGGGCGGCGACATACGGCCCCGGGCGAAGGGCAGCTCCACGGCTCGGTACCCCAAGCGACGGGCCACGTCCTGCGCCAGGGATACCCCGTGGTCGGGGGACCAGGACTCCTGGAGCATCAGGACGTCGGCGTCGATGCGCCGGCAGGCGTCCACGACGTCGAAGCGGCGGCCCCAGCCGTCCACGCCGCCGTGCAGGTTGTAGCTGGCGACGACGACCCGTGGCATTGGTCGGGCAGGCTACCGACCGGTCCGTGCCCCGAGGGCGACCGGCCGGCCACGACGGCCTGTCCTGGCAGGCTGCGGTCACCGCTGCGTGCGGTCGGGGCGGAACGGCCGTGCCCCGCCGGGGCGGTCCTTGGGCACGCTGCGTGACATAGCTCAACCTTGTTGGGGGTGTGCCGATAGCAATTGGGATGACGTTGTTCCCGAGTACCTTCCGCACCGACCACCTCTGGGGGACGAGCACCCCGGGTGGCCCCGTCCGTGGCCTCAAGAACCTCGTCAGCCGGCTGCGGGCCCGTCAGGCCCCGGCGAGGACCTCGTCGATCTCGGTCGTCACCCCCCAGGCCAACGGCACCCACCACGAACGACCCGAGCCCTTGCTCAAGTGGACCGACCCCCGCACCGCTCCTGACGGCAACTTCCAGGACTGGGCCATCTCCAACGCCGATATCGCCGCCACCGGGGTACCGGGGCGCAGTACGCCCTGGGACGCCGTCTGCGAGTTCGCTCTGTCCTACGACGGCTACGGGTACTGGGACGACCTGCCGGAGCTCGCCAGCCGCGTCCTGCAACGCTGGACCAGGAGCCGTGCGTTGCCGGCCACACTCGACGAGCTCCGAGGCTGTCTTTTCTACGAGCAGCGACGCTGGCACCACTTCGGCGAGGAGCCCACGGGGCGCTCCGCGCAGTACATGCGGGCCATCGTCGAGGCCATCGCCGCGCTGTGCGCCGGCGCCACCCGGACGACGGCTCGCATCCCCGACCCCCGACCGGCCAAGGCGGACGAGGCCCACGTGAAGCTGGTGGCGGCGCGCGCCGTGGCGCTGCGCCCCATGCACGTGCAGCACCCCATGACCCTGCGGCCGGTCCCCGCCGCGGTGGCGCGGCTCGTGCCCGTGCCGGCCGCCGAAGCCCACGTCCGGCTGGTGTCGTCGCTCGAGGAAGCCGGCTCCGCCTCGAGGCATCCCTCGGGACAGTCGTCGAGGCGCTCGGCCGGTCACCCGTCGCAGCTTCCGTCGATGAGCCGCGTGATCCACGAGCTCAAGCCCATGCCGTCGGCGGACCCGCTGCCCAAGCCTCCGGTGATCGTGCGGCGATCCCAGGGCACGGGGTCGGGCGCACCGCACCACCCCGGTGGGGGGGCCACGAGCGGCACGCGTCCCACGCCCATGTGCCACGAGTTCTCCTACGACGACGCCGGGTACCGGACATGGGTGCAGACCCACCCGGACGGGTTCGTCCTGAACCAACCGAGAACGGCGCGGACCAAGGCGCCGACGCTGCATCGTGTCGGGTGCGGCGTCATCGCCGACCGGGGCGAGGGCGAGACCCTCACGGTGACGGCGATCAAGGTGGGTGGCCCCAGCGCCGACACCCTCCGCACGTGGAGCGTGGCCCGGGGGACAGGCCGGCCCACCGCGTGCCGACGCTGCAACCCGTAACACCGGGCGCCCGGGCACCGCAGGGGTGAGGGCTCCGGCCGTACAGTGAGCGCGTGCTCCTCCTGGCCGCTTCGCCGGCGCTGGACCATCACGACGTCGGCCCCACCCACCCCGAGCGCCCCGCCCGCGTGCAGGCGGCGCTGGCGGGCATCGACGAGGCCGGGCTGCGCGACGCCGTTATCGTGCTCGAGCCCCGGCGCGCCACCGAGCAAGAGCTGAGCCTGGTCCACCCGTTGTCGTACCTCGAGGCCCTGCGCGCCTTCTGCGAAGCCGGCGGGGGGGCACTGGACCCCGACACCAGGGCCGGGCCCGGTTCGTGGGACACGGCCCTGCTCGCGGCCGGGGCCGGGCTCGAGGTCGTCGACGCCTTGCGGCGCGGTGACGCCGAGGTGGCCTTCGTGGCCGCCCGACCCCCCGGGCACCACGCGCTGGCGGCCGAGCCGATGGGCTTCTGCCTCCTCAACAACGTGGCCGTGGCGGCCGCCTCGCTGGCCCAACGCGGCGAGCGGGTTCTCATCGTCGACTGGGACGTCCACCACGGCAACGGGACCCAGGCCATCTTCTGGGACGACCCCCGCGTGCTCTACGTCTCCACCCATCAGTGGCCCCTGTATCCGGGCACGGGCCGCGTGGCGGAGACCGGGGGGCCCGGTGCCCCCGGGCTCACCGTCAACGTTCCCCTCCCGCCCGGCGCCACGGGGGACGTGATGTTGCGTGCCCTCGACGACGTCGTGGCCCCGGTGGTGGAGCGGTTCTCACCCACCTGGGTGCTCGTGTCGGCGGGGTACGACGCGCATCGCACCGACCCCATGGCCGGGTTGCACCTCAGCGCCGGCGACTTCGCCGACATCGCCCTGCGGGTGAGGGACTTCGCGCCCGGCCCGGGCCGCTTGGCGCTGCTCCTCGAGGGCGGCTACGACCTCGACGCGCTGCGCCTGTCGGTGGGCGCCAGCCTGGCCGCCCTGCTCGACACGGCCTTCCGCCCCGAGCACGCCTCGAGCGGCGGGCCCGGGATCGAGGCGGTCGAAGCCGCCCGCCGGGGGCACCTCGAGCACGGCATCTCCTAGGCGTTCTCCCCGGCTCACCCCAAACCGGCGTCGGGGGAACTCGGCGACGGCGTCCCACGCCGGTCCTTCGCCGCTGATGACCTCACGGTGCCCCACGCTGTCGAGAACGGTGCACCGGGCGTCGTCCCCGCGCGCCGCCGGGGACGCCTTGCGGTAGCGCTCGGGGACCTGCAGGGGCGTCCCCCCGAGGAAACGCACGACGGCCCCGGCCCCGAGCCCCAGTGCGGCACCGTGCGCAAGGCTGCGCACCCGGTGATCCTATGGTGCTAAGACCACGGGATGACCTCGACGAGCCGGGACCATCCCCGCGCCCACGAGCTCCCTCCACCCCAGACCGTCGAGGTCGCCGAGGGCGTCTACGCCTACGTCCAGCCCGACGGCGGCTGGTGGATCAACAACACCGGGTTCGTCCTGGGCGAAGACTCGGTCCTGTGCATCGACAGCTGCGCCACCGAACGCCGCACGCGCGCCTTTCTCGACGCCGTGGCACAGCAACAACGGCACCGGCACCGCGCCCGTGGCCCACGGCCCGGGGCCCGCATGCTGGTGAACACCCATCACCACGGCGACCACACCAACGGCAACTGCCTGTTTCCCAAGGCCACCGTCATCGGCCACCACCTGTGCCGGGAGGCCATCGCCGCCCAGGGGATCCTCCGCCCCGACGGCCTGTGGGAACCGGTGCAGTGGGGCGACCTCGAACCGGCGCCCCCGTTCGTGACCTTCGAGCGCCGCCTCGATGTCTTCGTGGACGACCTGCTCGTCGAGCTCCACCACTTCGGCACGGCGGCGCACACCACCAACGACGTGGTGGCGTGGATACCCGAGCACCGGGTCCTGTTCACGGGCGACCTCATCTTCAACAACGGCACGCCCTTCGTCCTCATGGGGTCGGTGGCCGGGTCGTTGGTGGCGCTCGACTGTGTGATGGAGCTCGACCCCCAGGTCATCGTCCCCGGCCACGGGGATGTGTGCGGGCCCGAGGTGATCGACGTCGTCGGGGAGTACCTGCGCTTCCTCCAGGCCACGGCATACGAGGCCCATGACGCCGGGATCACCCCCCTCGAGGCCGCCCGGCAGACGGACCTCGGTCCCTTTGCCGGCCTCGCCCATCCCGAGCGTCTCGCCGGCAACCTCCATCGCGCCATGGCCGAGTGCGAGGGAGCCCGACCGGGCGCCCCCATCGACCTCCTGGCCGCCTTCGCCGACATGGTGGCGCTCAACGGCGGCGAGCCTCTGACCTGCCACGCCTGAGGAGCCCTGGCGCCGCCGGGGGCCCACCTCCTCCGGTTGACCGATTGTTGAGCGGGGATAGAGGTTCCGGTGAGCCTGGCCTGCCAAGGTGAGGGCCTCGAAGGCGGCCGTGACAACGGGGGGCCGCTTCACTGCGCCGGGGGGCCCATGTCCATCGTCGACGACCCAATGCACGCGGGAGGGCGACAGACGCGCCACGAACGCCTGTGGCAGACCCCGGACCCCACCCCGTGGACGGCCGGGTCGGCCATGGCCAAGACGAAGGGCGCGGGGACGTCGCCGGCGCAACGGAGCCGCCCGGTGGACGACCTCTTCGCCGGCGTCGGCGCCGACCAGCTTTGGCGGGCGCGCATCGAGCTCGTGGTCTCGTCGGGGCTCTCGGGTGACGCCACCCGCAAGTCGCGCCAGGACAGTGTGCGGTCGCGGGCCCAGGCCTCGTTCGACGCCGTGTGCAAGGTGTGCCGCGACGAGCTGCGTCCGGTGCTCGAACACAGCGTCGACATGCTCAACGAGTGGGGCCTCGAGGCGCGTGTGACCGAGACGCTGCGAGACACCCCGGCGCGCGTACCCCGCAGCTTCGACCTCGCCTTGTGCATCGACCGCTTCGAGGACCGCGGGCCGGGCAAGCTGACCATCACGGCCACCGAAGGATGCGAGTTCGTCCGGCTCAAGCTGGCGGTGGGACCGGGGAAGTTCGATGGCGAGGTCAACGAGCACGTGGGCTCGACGATCGCCTCCGACCTCTCCGACGCCCTGGTGGGTGGCTTGGTGGCGACCCTCGTGGAGCAGCTCTTCAGTTCGTGACCGGCGACAGGCGCTGCGCCAGGAAGGCCAACGCCAGCGGGTAGCGCCAGCCGATTCCGCTGTGGGTGGCGTCGAAGAGCTCGAAATGCACGTCGGTGACGCCGATGCCGTCCAGGGCGTCGCGAAAGGCCACGGCTCCCAGGTCGAGGTACCAGTCGTCGCGCGTCCCGGCGTCGATCCACACGGCCCGCAGCGCGTCCAGCGCCTCGGCGTGCGCCGGGACCATGCGGACCGGGTCCCAGTCCAACCAGCGCGCCCACACCTCGTCGCGCAAGCGCCCGGTGGTGGGCTCGAACGGGAGCACCGGGGTGCCGTCGTCGAGCGCCGAGAAGCACGCCGAGACTCCCAAGGCCATGAGCAGCAGGTGGTCCTCGGGACGCGACAGCCCGGGCCGGGAGCCGAAGTCCGTCCACCACGCGCCGATGTCGCCGTCCCAGGCGCGCAACGCCCGCACCATCTTGGGGAATTCGGGGAGGTAACAGCATTCGTACAGCGCGTCCCCGGCGTGGGTGGCGAGCCCACCGAAGAGATCGGGCCGCAGCATGGGCGTGATCATGGCCCCGAAGCCGCCGCTCGACTTGCCCTGGATGCCGCGATGGGCGGGTGAGTCGAGGGTGCGGTAGCGCTCGTCCACGAACGCCACCACGTCCTCGCACAGATAGGTGTGGTACTGGCCCGTGCCCGGCGAGTCGACGAATTGCGACCCGCCGTACGCCGTCCAGGCGTCCACCCACACCACGATGCACGGTGGCGCCTGTCCCGACGCGAACAGTGCGTCGGCGGACTCGGGAAACGTTTGGCGGTAGGGCTCGCGATTGGCCCACATGGTGACGAACCCCGTGTACCCCTGGATGACGTAGATCGACGGCAGCCGCTGGGTGCCGGCGTCGTAGCCGGGGGGCACGTACACCCACAAGGGTCGATCGACGCTGTCACCGAGGACGTTGCCGCCCAACGCGGTCGACGTGATCATGTGCTCGTCGATCCTCCCGGCGAGCTGTCCACTCCACGGCAGGGGCACGGGACCTCCCTCGGCGGGCTTCTCCGACGCCCGCCCAGGATGGCACGCCGGGGCGGCCGTGACGCCGGCGCCCCGGAAGGCTCCGAGCGCACCGGTGACCCAATGGCGGCTCCCGCCTCGAGACGGGATCGCAGCCGCCGGGACCAGGCCCTTCGTCACTTCCTCGGACCGACTCCCGTCACTTTTCCGGAGCCGGGCGGGCAGATCCTCAACGACACGGTGCGCCCGGTCGATACCCACGAAGTGGAAAGCGAAGGCCGGTTCGAAGCGGGGCCCGGGGACCCCGACGCCCAGGCCCTCCGGGCCCGCGCCCAGCTGCTCGAGCGCGTGGCCGAGGCGCTGCCCGTGGGAGTCCTCCACGTCGACGCCCTGCGGCGCGTGCTCTACGCCAACTCCCGGCTGCATGAGATCCTGGGATCGCCAGGCGGCGCCACGCTCGACGAGCACCTGACCACGGTGATCGACGCCGACCGCGCGCGGGCCGACAGGGCCTTCGACGCCGTGCTGCTCGACGGGGTGGACAGCGACATCGACGTGGGCGTCGAGCCCGTGGGGGCGGACACCTCGGGCCGGCGTCGATGCACGATCAGTCTGCGCGCCCTGACCTCCGAAGGCGGCGAGGTCACCGGCGCGGTGGCGTGCGTGGCCGACGTCACCGAGAGCGGCGCCGGGCGCGACGAGCCCCGCCGGCACGGCGCCTTCGACGCCCTCACCCGCTGCAACGACCGGGCCTCGACCCTGGCCGCCCTCGAGGCCATGGTGGCGGGGGCGGACGCCGAAGCCATGCCGGCGGTGATCTCGGTGAACATGGACCACTTCAAGGGCGTCAACGACGACCACGGGCGCGCCGCCGGTGACGAGTTCCTGGGTGTGGTGGCCAGGCGGCTGCACGGTGCGGTGCGCGAGGACGACATCGTGGGCCGGATGGGTGGAGACGAGTTCCTCGTGGTGTGCTCCCGCATCGCCACGGCGGCGGCGGCGGTGCGCAAGGCGAACACCATCGCCGACTCGCTGCGCCACGAGATCCAGCTCAAAGACATCAGGGTCACGTCCCAGGCGAGCATCGGGGTGGCGTGGTCGAGCGGGCCCGAGACCGACGTGGCCACGCTGCTGGCCCGGGCCGACGCGGCGCGCCGCGAGTCCAAGCGGCGCGGCGCCGGGCGCCCCGTGCTGTTCACGCCGTCCTTGCTCCTCGAGCCGCCCCCGGCCGCGCCCTAGACGGGTGAGCGGCGCCAGCGCTCGACGGCGGCGAGGGCGCTGCCCTTCAGTGCACTCGGTGCCCCCGAAGCGTCGATCGAGGTCTCGGCGACCTGAGCCAGCTGGTGATCCGACAGGGAGAACTGGGCACGGCACAACGCGTACTCGTCCAGGAGGCTGGTGCCGAACAGCAACGGGTCATCGGCATTCACACTGCACCGGACCCCACGTTCGATCAACGTGGCAAGGGGATGGTCCTCGGCGGCGAACACCCCGAGCCTGACATTGCTGGTGGGGCACACGTCGAGGCACACGCCGGCCGAGGCCAGCCGCGCCACCACGGTTGGGTCCTCGACGGCGCGAACCCCGTGGAGGATCCGGTGCGCGCCCAGGGCCTCCAGCGCCACCGCCACGCTGTCGGAGCCGAGAGACTCGCCGGCGTGCGGTGTCGCCAACAGCCCGCCGTGGCGGGCGATGGCGAAGGCCTCCTCGAAGGCGGCCGGCGGGTGGGCGGCCTCGTCCCCGTCGAGCCCGAAGCTCACGACGCCCTCGGTGGCCAGGACGGTCGCCAGCCGAGCCGTCCGGCTCGCAGCGTCGGGGCCCAGGTGCCGGTTGGCGGCGACCATGAGGCCGAACCCGACGCCGAGGCGGGCGGCGGCGGCGTGGCCGCTGTGCAGCACCAGCTGCACCGCCTCCCGATCAGGTCCGAGCCGCCCCTGGAAGAGCCCGGGCCACAGCGACAGCTCGACCCACACGGCGCCGTCGGCGGCGGCGTCCTCGACGACCTCGCCCACGACCCGCTCGAGGTTGTCCGGCGACGCCAGGGCGTCGTGGCACGCCGTGATGACGTCCATGAAGACGGCGAAGGACGAGTAGACCCTCCCGGGTGGGAGCTGGGGGGCGGGGGTGCCGCGTCGTTCGCACAGCTCCTGCAGCGTCTGCTCGCGCAGGGCCCCGTCGAGGTGGAGGTGCAGATGGGCCTTGGGCAGCGTGGCGAGGTCACGCATCAGGGCCGCCGGAGCCGCCGGAGCCCCGGTGCGGGCCTGGTCGCCATCAGCGCTCGATGATCTCGCCCACGACGTCGCCCACCTGGTAGGTCTCGCCTTCCCGGGCGACGTGGCGGAGCCGTCCCGGCGCGGGAGCCTCGATCTCGTTGGTCACCTTGTCGGTCTCCATCTCGTAAAGCGCCTGGCCCTTGGCCACGGCGCCCCCGTCCTCTACCAGCCAGCCCGCCAGGACGGCTTCGGTCATCTCCATGCCGATCTTGGGGAGGCGCAGCAACACCGTCGGCTCGGTCTCAGGCTTTGTAGGCCATGACCCATTCGACGGCTTGGAGCAGTCGTTCGGGCCCGGGGAGGGCGAGGCGCTCGAGGTTGGGGGCGTAGGGCAACGGCGCCGACACCGCGCCCACGCGCAACACGGGCGCCACCAAACGGTCGAAGAGCGCCTCGGAGATCCCGGCGGCGAGCTCGGCCCCGAAGCCGCCGGTGACCACCGCCTCGTGGAGGATGACGGCCCGGCGCGTGCGGCGTACCGACTCGAGGACGGCGGCCTCGTCCAACGGGACCAGCGACCGGAGGTCGAGCACCTCGACCTCGACGCCGCGCGAGGCCACGGCGTCGGCCACCGCCAGGGCGTCGTGCACCTGACGGCCGTAGCTCACGACGGTGACGTCGGACCCGGGCCGCTTGACGTCGGCCACGCCCAGGGGGACGGGGCGGTCGTCGAGCACGCTCTTGCGCGCCAGGAGCAGGACCTGCTCGATGAACACGCAGGGGTCGTCGTCGGCGATGCACGACGCCAGCAGGCCCCGGGCGTCGGACGCCGTGCTGGGGACGACCACCTTGAGGCCCGGGACGTGCGTCAGCCAGGCCTCGAGCATCTGCGAGTGCTGGGCGCCCACACCGAGGCCACCGCCCACGGCGGTGCGCACCACCATGGGGACCGGGGTCAGGCCCCCCGACATGTAGCGAAGCTTGGCGGCGTGGTTGGCGAGCTGGTCGAGGCACAGGCCGAGGAAGTCCATGAACATGACCTCGGCCACGGGACGCAGGCCCCCCAGGGCGGCCCCGATGGCGGCGCCCACGATGGCCTGCTCGGAGATGGGCGTGTCGCGCACCCGATCGACCCCGTGTTTGGCCGCCAGTCCCTTGGTGACCCCGAACACCCCGTTGTCGGAGATGTCCTCGCCGAGCAGTACCACGCGGGGGTCCGACGCCAGCGCCTCGTCGAGAGCCAGGGTGATGGCCGAGCGCACGCTCGTCTCCCGGCCTTCTCCCGACGCCGGGTCCGCCGACGGGGCCGTCGCCATGGTGGGGGGGCCGACCACGTCGGTGAGCAGCTCGTCGGCGCCGGGCTCGGGGAGCTCGAGCACCTCGGCCAGGGTGGCGGCCACGAGCGTGGCGCAGCGCTCCTCGACGGCGCCCGCCGACTCCTCGGTGAGCACGCCCTGCTCCACCAGGCGCCGGCGCAGGCGCGCCAGCGGCTCGCGCTGCCAGGCCTCTTCGAGCTCGGCGGCGTCGACGTAGGTCATGCGGTCCCCGAAGACGTGGCCGAAGAGCCGGTAGGTGACCGCTTCGACCAGGGTGGGGCCCCCTCCCGACCGGGCGCGCTCGGCGGCGGTCGACACCGCCTCGTACACCGCCACCGGGTCGTTGCCGTCCACGGTCACCCCGGGCATGGCGTAGGCGGCGGCCCGCTCGGCCACGTGGTCGATGCGTTGGTGATCGCCGACGGCGGTGTGCTCGCCGTACAGGTTGTTCTGGCACAACAAGACCACCGGGAGCCCCCACACCGCGGCCAGATTGGCGGCCTCGTGGAAGGCGCCGATGTTGGTGGCACCGTCGCCGAACGAGGCCACCGTGACGCGCCCCTCGCCACCGCGCGCCGCCGCCCAGGCCAGGCCGGCGGCGATGGGCAGTCCCGAACCGACCACGCCCGTGGTCAACATGACGCCGGCGTCGGGCCAGGCCACGTGCATGGGGCCGCCCTTGCCCTTGCCGGTGCCCTGGGCACGGCCCAGCATCTCGGCCAGGAGGGGGCGCAGGGGGACGCCCTTGGCGATCTGGTCGTGGAGGCCCCGGTAGGTGGTCACGAGGTAGTCGTCGGGCCGCAGGGCGGCGCCGAAGCCGGCGGCCACCGCCTCCTGGCCTCTCGGCGAGTAGTAGGCCAAGGTGATGGTGCCCGCCGAGATGGCGCCGCGCAGGGCGTCGTCGCAGGCGGCGATGAGCGCCATGGTGTCGAACATCGATACGAGCGTGGCGTCGTCGGGGGCCATGGCCACACCGTATGACACCGGGGACGTGCGGGAGCTCGTCGAGCTCAGCGATCGGGCGTCAGCGGGCCCCGCGCAGCAGCGCCCCCGGGCGGGCCCCGGTGTCGCGCCCGCCCTCGAAGGTGGTCTCCCCCGACTTGACCGTCGCCACGTAGCCGACGGCGTCCTGGACCAGCCGCCGGCCTCCGGCGGGGAGGTCGGTCACCACCTTGGGGTTCCCCAGTTGAAGGCGTTGGTAGTCGATCACGTTCACGTCGGCCACCATGCCGGGCGCCAGCGTGCCGCGGTCTCCGAGCCCGTAGAGCCGGGCGGTGTCGGAAGTCTGCTTCTTCACCACCCACTCCAGTGGCAATCGTTCGCCTCGGGTGCGGTCCCGGGTCCAGTGCGACAGCATGAACGTCGGCTGGGGTGAGTCGCAGATCACGCCGCAGTGCGCCCCGCCGTCGCCGAGACCCGCCGCGGCGCGCGGGTGCAGGAGCATCTCCCGCACGTGGTCGAGGCTCTTCGAGGCGTAGTTGAGGATGGGAAAGTACAACAGCCCGTGTCCCTCGGACTCGAGCATGACGTCGTAGGCGATGTCGAGGGGATGGCGCCCGGCGGCAGCCGCCAACGAGGCCAGCGAGCGCTCGGGGCCGGGCTCGTAGTCCGGCGGCGTGCCCAGGACGAAGGTGACCCGGTAGGCCTTGGCCAACGTGGCCGCGCCGGCCTCGTCGGGCTCGAACGACACGATCGAGTGCCGCACCGACGGGTCGCGCAGCGCCTCGAGGAGCTGCTCGTCGCTCAACCGGCGGGCCTTGAGCTGTTGGTAGGCGGGGATGAGGTCGAAGAGGCAGAACGTGGCGTGGTGCCCCGACAACAGCCCCGTGGCGCGCGCCGCCACCTGGGGCCACAGCTGGGCGCCCTCTTGGGCGGCCCGCAGCGACTCGTCCATGAGCTCGCGCCACAGCTCGGGGGCGTCGGTCACCTGCAACAGGGCGAAGGTCACGGGGCGCCCGATGGCGGCGGAGAGCCGGCGCATCCAGTCCACCTCTTTGACCGGGGCGGCGACGTCCTCCCCGGCCACTCCCGCCGGGGCCAGCTCGAAGATCCCGGTGCCCAGCTCGCCCAGGGCGGCCCCGATCCCGAACAGCTCCTCTTCGGCCGCGAAGGTCCCCGGCACGGGCTCACCGTCGATGGCCCGGTGGGCGATCGTGCGCGACGTCGAGAACCCCAGGGCGCCGGCGGCGACGGCCTCTTTCACGATGGCGCGCATGGCCTCGATGTCGTCGGCACCGGCGGGCTCGTTGCGGGCCCCGCGCTCTCCCATGACGTAGGCCCGCACCGCGCCGTGGGCGATCTGCGTTCCCACGTCGACGGTGAAGCGGCGGCGCCCCAGGGCGTCGAGGTACTGCGGGAAGCTCTCCCAGTCCCACGCCATGCCCTCGGCCAGCGCGGTGCCCGGGATGTCCTCGACCCCCTCCATCAGTCCGATGAGCCAGTCGTGGCGGTCCGGGCGTGCCGGGGCGAACCCCACGCCGCAGTTGCCGGTGACGATCGTCGTCACCCCGTGCCAGGCGCTGGGGGCGAGCACCTCGTCCCAGGTGGCCTGACCGTCGTAGTGCGTATGGATGTCCACCCACCCCGGGGTGACCACGGCGCCGTCGGCGTCGATGGTGCGGGTGGCGGCCTCCCCGGCGGTCAGGCCCACGGCCGTGATGCGTCCGTCGTCGATGGCCACGTCCGCCGTGCGAGCGGGGGCCCCGGTGCCGTCGACGACGGTGCCGGCTCGAATGATGAGGTCGTGCACCGGGCCGCCTCCCTTCCCAGGGCCTCATGGTGACATCGGCCCGACCCCTCCACAACCCCACCTCTCGTCGAGCGGCGCCGCTCAGGCCGACGCCCCGGGGCCGAGGTGGGTGGGGATGGACTGGGCGAAGTGGAACACGTCGTCGGGGTCGTAGGCGGCTTTGACCGACACCAGGCGGGCGAGGTTGGTCCCGTAGTAGGCGTTCTGCCAGTCGGCCAGGGTGGGGTCGATGTAGTTCTGGTACGCGGCGCCGTCGACGTACCCCGCCACGGCGGCGGCGACGTGGGCCAACCACGACCTGCCCGCCTCGACCGCCGAGGCGTCGGCGCCGGTGGCCACGCTGGCCTGGATGCCGCACACGGCGTCGCGGTGGACGAAGGCCGTGTCGCCGGGCTTCACGGCGTTGATGGCTCCCCCGTAGGCGTCGAAGACGAGGCCGCCTCCGAGACCCGGCAGCGTCTGGGCCAGGTCCTCGACGGTGCTGACGAAGGCGGCGATGCCCGCCGACGGCGGCAGGGCCGAGACGTACGCCGAGGATGCCACCGACGCGGCGCGCGCCAGGGTCCCCACCGGGCTCTGGCCCTGGAGATGGCACTGGGCCACGTCGAGGCTCTCGCAACCCGCCTCGACGAGCATGGCGTGGAGGTACTGCTCGGGCCCCACGAAACGATACGTGGGCGGGGCTCCGGCGGCGCCGACGAGGGCTGCCACCGACGAGGCCAGGGAGGTCGGCGACCCCACCAGCATCCCGGCCGTGCGTACTTGGAACCCGCCCCCGCCCGCCGACAGGAGCTGGCAATTCGACCACAGCTCGTCGGGGGCGCCGTGTTGCCAGGCGAGCCAGGCGCCCAAGACGTCGGCCGCCGCCGACCCCGGCCAGTCCAAGGTGAACAGGGCGAGCTCGGGGATGGGCGTGGCCCGGAAGGTGAACGAGCTCACCACGCCGAAGTTCCCGCCTCCCCCACCGCGACACGCCCAGTACAGGTCGGCGTGCGACGTCGGGTCGCAGGCGAGCACCCGGCCGTCGGCCGTGACGATCTGCACGGACTCGAGGGCGTCGCACGTGAGGCCGTACTTGCGTCCCACCACGCCGACCCCACCGCCGAGGGCCAGCCCGGCGATGCCCACGGTCGGGCACGACCCCCCGGGGACGAGGTACCCGGCCTGCGACAGTTGGTCGTAGAGGTCCACGAGTAGCGTGCCGGCGCCGACGACGGCCGTGGCGGACGCCGACGGGCTCGAGGCCCCCGCCCCGTGCACGGCGACGGTGTTCATGGGCGTGACGTCGACGACGAGGCCGGGGCCCGAGGAGTAACCGCCGTAGCTGTGCCCCCCGCTGCGGGCCACGGGGACGATGCCGTGCACGCGGGCGAACTCGACGCACCGTTGGACGTCGGCCGCCGAGGAGCACAAGGCCACCGCCGCGGGGTTGAGGTCGTCGAAGCGGGGGTCATACAGCAGGCGGGCGCGGGCGTAGTCCGGGTCGGCGGGCAGCACCAGACGCCCCGACAACGACGCCGCCAGCGCCGTCCACGCCGCGGGGTCGAGGGGTGCGGTGGTCGACGGCGTGGGATGGGTCGAGGTGGTCGTGGCGGCACCCCGGGGAGTACCGCCACACGCGGCGAGCGCGGCCGAGGCGGCCGCGCCGGCCAGGAGCCCGGTGCCCCCCAGGAACCGGCGCCGGCTGTAGCGCTCCACGGCCCGGACCCTACCGACCCTCCTCGAGGCGCTCTCGCACCACGTGCTTCTGGACCTTGCCCGACGCCGTGCGGGGCAGGTCGTCGACGAACACCCAACGGCGCGGCACCTTGAAGGCCGCCATCTGCTCGCGCAGGTAGGCCTCCAAGGCGGCGGAGTCCGGGGCGCGGCCGGGGGCGGCGACCACCACGGCCACCGCCGCCTCACCCCAGCGCCGGTCGGCGACGCCCACCACGGCCGCCTGGGCGACGTCGGGGTGCTCGGCGAGGGCGTTCTCGATCTCCACGGGGAAGATGTTCTCGCCCCCCGAGACGATCATGTCCTTGAGGCGCCCCGTCATGCGCAGGTAGCCGCGGTCGTCCATGGTCACCAGGTCCCCGGTCCGCAGCCAGCCGCCGGGCCGGGTGGCCGCCGCGCTGTCCTCGGGGAGATCGTGGTAGCCGGCCATGACGTTGGGGCCCTTGACCTCGAGCTCGCCCACCTCGCCGCGCCCCCGCGCCGCGCCGCTGTCGGGGTCGACGACGCGTGCCCCGACGCCCGGCAGCGGCCGGCCCAAGGTGGCCGCCTTGTCCTCGGCGTCGTCGCCGAGATGGGTCTGGGAGATGAACCCCGACGCCTCGGTCTGCCCGAAGACCACCGCGAATTGCACGCCCAAGCTGTTCTCGATGTGCCGGACGAGGGCGGCGGGCACCACGGCACCGCCTCCGCTCACCGCCCGCAACGACGACAGATCGCGCCGGGGGAAGTCGGGGTGTTCCACCAGGGCCAGCAACATGGTGGGGACACCGCAGGTGAGCGTGGCCCGCTCGGACTCGATGAGCTCGAGGACGAGGCCGGGCTCGAACGCCGGCACCAGCACCGCCGTGGCCGAGAGCTGGCACAGCTGGAACGACACCACCTGGCCGCCCACGTGGAACAGCGGCATGGTCTGCACGTAGACGTCTCGGGGCCGCATCCCGAAGCGCACGGCCCCGACGCGCGCCGCATTGGTCATGCCCCGATGGGTGAGCAACGCCCCCTTGGGGGACCCGGTAGTCCCCGAGGTGTAGACGAGCTGGGCGATGTCGTCGGGCGCCACCGCCCTCGCCGCGGTGGCGCCCGGACCCGGCGCCGACGAGAGGAACGACTCCCATTCGTCGAAGAACACCACCTCTCGCAGGCCCGGGAGCTCGGGGCGCAACCGGGCCACCGTGGCGGCCAGGTCGTGGCCCCGGTGCTCGCCCACGAGGAAGACACCCGAGGCGCCCGACTGCCCCAGCACGTGGGCGAGCTCGGGCGCCCGCAGCGCCGGGTTGACGGGGACGAGCACCACACCGGCCAGGGCGGCGGCGTAGGTGAGGACGAGGGACTCGGGGAGGCTCGGGGCCACCACGGCGACGCGCTCGGAGGCCTCGAAGCGCGCCGCCAAGGCGGCGGCGGCCGCTTCGGACTCGGCCAGGAGCTCGGCGTAGGTCCAGCGCCGGCGGGACCCGGCGTCGGGCGTGCCGGCCACGAGGGCGGTGACGTCGGGACTGGCGCCCGCGGCGGCGCGCAGGATCCCGCCCACGGTGGTGTCGAGGACGGGCTCGTCCTCGTCGGCGTCCCACACCGACTGCGCAGCGGCGTCGCGCCGGGCCACGGTCAGTCCTGGAGGTACTCGGTGAGCGTGGCGTGGAAGTGGCGGATGCGGCTCTCCTGGTAGCGCGCCAGGGTGACGTCGGGAACCCCCGCCGACTCCAGGCCGTGCTGGACGCGCGCCAGGGTGGCGGTGTCCTGGTCGAGGATGCGGCCCAGGTAGCCGAGCTCGGGCGCGTCGGCCCAGCGCTCGCCGGGGGCCAGGTGCCGCGTGGGGGCGGGCGCCGGCCGGGGGCCCGAGCGCGGCACCGGCTCGAGCAACATGACGTCCATGACCGTCGCCCGGTGGTCGTGTCCCTGGGGCCGGAACCGGTAGGCGAGCGGCGTCGTGTACCCGGCCCAGGGCACGAAGTTGGGGAACACGAAGTACTCGATGGCGTCGAGGGCCTCGCAGTCGGTGACCTGGCTGTAGTCGTCCCCGGTGCGCTCGGCCAGCCGCCGGCGGGTGCGCTCGGCCAGCACCTGCCGGGCGCTGGACCCGGCGGGGACCACGGCGTCGGCGTCGTCCTTGGTTAGGAACATGGCGTCGAGGATGTCCTGCTCCCCCACGGCCCGCTCCACGTGGTCACTGGCGATGCCCACGGGGGTGATCATGCGATTGACGTGGCGGACGCCCTCGTACACGTCGTACTGGGTCTGGGCGTCGCCGCTCGTGGTCAGGAGCTGGGGATGCACGGCTACGGTGTGGTAGCTCTCGATAAAGGCCTCGAGGGCCACCTTCCAATTGCACGGCACCACTCGGACGACGTGCGCGCTCAGGTAGCGGTCGGAGAGGTCCCACGACGCGAAGTGGGCGGGCAGGATCTCGAGGTAGTCCTCCAGGCTCGGCGCCAGGGGGTCGACGGTGACGAACACGAACCCGCCCCACGTCCCGGTACGCGCCTCGGGGAGGCAGAACGTGGCCGGGTCGACGTGGGGGAAGTCCCACGGACAGGGCATGCCCGCGAACGAGCCGTCGAGGTTCCAGGTGAACCCGTGGAAGGGGCACCGCAGCTCCTCGATACGACCGGGCTGGGTGCGCAGCTGCGTACCGCGGTGCAGACAAGAATTGTGAAAGGCCCGCACCTCGTCGGGGCCGCTGCGCACCACCACGAGGGAGACGCCGGGCGACTCGTAGACGACGCAGTCACCCACGGCGGGGATCTGCTCGTGGCGACACGCCATCTGCCACACCCGTCGCCACACCCGGGCGACCTCCAGGTCGGCCACGGCACCGCTGGTGTAGCGCTCCCGGGCGACGGTCGAGGTCCGCAGGGGGGCGTCGCCGAGGGCCCGAAGCACGAGGGGAACCGCACGGGTCTCGGCGTCGAGCAACCCCTGGACGACCCGGGCCCCGTGCTCGGGGTCGCCGGAGTCCTTCACCGGTCCCCCGCCGCGGCCTCACCGGCACGCCATCCGAAGACGAGGGCGGGCCCGAGCGTCGCACCCCCCGCCGCGGTGGCGGTGCCGAAGGGGCTGGCGGCGGCGTTGCCGGCCGCGTACAGCCCGCCCACGGCGGTTCCCCGCGCCGACAGCACGCGACCGCGGTCGTCGGTGCGGGGACCGCCCTTGGTCCCCATGCACCCGAGATGGACCTCAAGGGCGTAGAAGGGGGCCTCGCACAGCGGGGCCAACGTCGGATGAGGGGCGCTCGGGTCGCCGATCCAGCGGTCGTAGGGGTACGAGCCCCGTCCGAACTCGGGGTCCTCTCCGATCGCCGCACCGGCGTTGAAACGTGCCACGGTGCGCACCAGTGTGCCCGACTCCATAACGGTGGCGGCGGCCAGGGCGTCGAGGTCGTCGCCGCGCACCAGCCACCCGGGGTCTCGGTCGGCGGGCTCGAGGGGCCCCACCGGGTAGCGGCCGCGATAGGCGGCGTCGAACACCATCCACCACGGCGCGCCGCCCCGACCGGTGCTGTCGCGGGCGGCGCGGCGCATGGCCCGGCCCACGTCGCCGTAGTTCTGGGCCTCGTCGACGAAACGCCGGCCGCGCCGGTCGACCATGATCGCCCCGGGCTGGGCCCGCTCGCCGTGCAAGGGGCGGTAGTGGGCCACGCCCTCGACCTCCTCGCCCGGGACGCGCAGAGCCGGCATCCACCAGCCCTCGGACGTGTTGGCCAGGACGGGGTCGAGGTCCATCACCATGCGCAGGGCGTCTCCGGCGCACCCCGCAGGGCCCATGGCCGCGAGGGGGGGGCCGGGGAGATAGGCGCCGGCCAGGCTGGGGTCGTGCTGGAAGCCTCCCGTGGTCAGCACCACCGCCCCGCGCTCGAGGTGGCCGTCGACGAACACGCCCACCACGGCGTCGTCCTCCACCGCCAGCCGGGTGGCACGCGCCCCGGTGCGAACCTCCACCCCGGCGTCCACCAGCGCGCTCAGGAGCCCACCCACCAGGGCCCGGCCCCGGACATGGCCGCGCAGGACCACACCGTCGTCGTGCGGGGCCGACGCGTCGGGGGACGGCTGGTCGAAGGCCGGCTGCACGCGCGCCTCGATGTTGGGCTCCATGCGCAGGGGACGCGGCCACAGGCTGCGACCCCCGGTCTTGGCCCCGGGGAGCTCACCGCGGTAGTCGGGCCAGTGCTCGAGCACCTCCCACTGCAGGCGTGTGCGCCGCTCGATCTCGTCGGTGACCCGGCGGGCATCGGTCACGAAGGCTCCGATGAGACCGAGGTCGACGTCACCCCCGGCGACCGCACCCAGGTAGGCCAGGGCCTCGGCCGGGCTGTCCTCGATGGTGCTGTCCACCCCGGCGCGACCGTGCGCCGGCATCCACACCACCCCGCCCGACATGGCCGTGGTGCCCCCCACGGCGGTCGCCCGTTCGACCACGAGGACGTCGGCCCCGGCACCGGCCGCACTCAGGGCGGCGGCCAAGCCGGCGGCCCCGGACCCCACCACGACGACCGATCGACTGCCGGGCACGGGCCCAGGGTAGGTCTGCCCCTACGATCGGGCCATGGCGCTTCCTCCCCCGTCCCCGACCACCACGGCCCTCGTCACCGGCGCCTCGTCGGGCATCGGCGTCGAGCTGGCCCGCCAGCTGGCCGGGCGCGGGCACGGGGTCACCCTGGTGGCGCGGCGCGAGGCCAAGCTCAGCGCCTTGGCGGCCGAGCTCGGCCAGGCGCACGGCGTGCGCGCCGAGGTGGTTGCCCTGGACCTCACCGACGCCCCGGCGCGCGCCGGCCTGCCCGGCACCCTGGCCGAACGGGGGCTCACCGTCGACGTGCTCGTCAACAACGCCGGGTTCAGCACCACCGGCCCCGTGTACCGCAGCGACCGGGCCCGCGAGATCACCATGATCCGCACCGACGTCGAAGCCGTGGCCGACCTGTGCAGCCTCTTTCTCCCCGGCATGGTGGAGCGCGGACGCGGCGCGGTTCTCAACGTGGCCTCCACCGCCGCCTTCCAGCCTCTTCCCGGTCAGGCCGGGTACGGGGCGGGCAAGGCCTTCGTCCTGTCCTACAGCCGCTCGGTGCGGGCCGAGCTGCGGGGCACGGGGGTGACGCTCACGGTGTTGTGCCCCGGCCCGGTGAAGACCGAGTTCGCCGAGTCGGCGGGCTTCACCCCGGAGGAGTCCGAGGGATCGCTGCCCAAGTTCATGTGGGTGCCGGCCGCCGAGGTCGCCCGCGTCGCCCTGGTGGGGATGGAACAGGGCAAGGGCGTGGTGATCCCGGGCTTCGCCAACCGGGTGGGCGCACAGGTCGGGCGCAACGCCCCGCAACAGGCCCTGGCCACCTTCCTCGCCCGCCAGCACCCGGCGCTCAAGTAGTCGTTCCCGAGCATGGCCGGCCCCGTCGTCCTCATCGTCACCGGGCCGCCGGGGTCCGGGAAGTCGACCGCGGCCAAGCTGGTGGCGCAGCGCTTCGCACGCGCCGCCTGCGTGGAGTCCGATTGGTTCTGGACCACCATCGTCAAGGGCTTCGTGGCGCCGTGGCGTGCCGAGGCCGACGCCCAGAACCGCGCCGTCCTGGGGGCGATGGCCGAGACGGTGGCGGCCCTGGCCACGGCGGGGTACGCGGTGGTGGTCGACGGGATCGTGGGCCCGTGGCATCTGGGGCTCGTGTCCGAGCCCCTGGCCCGCCGCGGGGTCGAGACCCACTACACGGTGTTGCGTCCCGCTCTGGCCGTGACCCAGGCGCGCGTCATCTCCCGGGCACGTGGCGAACGCGCCTCGGGACTGCTGGCCGCCGCCTTCGCCGACGAGGACCCCGTGGCCCACATGTGGGAGCAGTTCTCGGCCTTGGGCGACCTCGAGGACCATGTCGTCGACAACGCCCGGCTGGACCCCGAGCAGACGGCCGCGCTGGTGTGGTCGAGGTACCGCGCCGGGACCGACCGGCTGTGACGGCACCGGGGCCCCGACGCCGGGCGGGGGCTAGCGTTGGGCCATGGCCAGGATCTCTTTTCCCGAACGCGGGCACGGCGAGCACGTCGACTGGGCGCTGATGCGCCCCGAGATGGCGGTGGGCATGGGGGCGCTGTCCGAAGCCGTCTACCAGAACACCCGGCTCCCGGTGCGCGAACGGGAGGCGGCGCGCTGGACCATCGCCCTCATCAACGACTGCGTGGTGTGCCAGGACACCCGGGCCCGCAACGGCCCGGCCGCCGGCATCGACGAGGGCTTCTACTCCGAGGTGGCCGACTGGCGGGCGAGCACGGCCCTGACCAACCGGGAGCGCCTGGCGGCGGAGTTCGCCCAGCGCTTCGCCCTGGACCACCTCGCCATGGACGACGAGTTCTGGGGTCGCCTGCACGACGCCTTCTCCGACGACGAGCTGGCCGACCTCACCATGTGCTGCGGGATGTTCCTCGGGCTCGGGCGGACTCTGGCCGTGGTCGGGGTGCGCGCCCCCGACGAGCGCATCTTGGTCTGACCCCGGCGCCCGGCGCCGCCCGGGCCGCGCTCAAAAGTGCCCGAGAACCGGGTGAGGGACGTACAGCTCCTCGAGGCGGGTGACCTCCTCGGAGCTGAGCGTGAGCGTCTCCGCCGCCAGGGCGTCGGTGAGGTGCGACACCTTGGTCGACCCCACGATGGGTGCGGTCACCCCGGGCCGTTGCAGCAGCCAGGCCAGGGCCACCTGGGCCGGCGGCACGCCGCGCCCGGCGGCCACCTCGGCCACCCGGTCCACGACGTCGAAGTCGGGCTGGCTGTAGAGGTAGTCGGTGAAGGGGTCGCTGCCCGCCCGCGTGGTGCGGAGCTCGCCGTCGCGGCTGCGATTCCCGGTGAGCACGCCGCGCGCCAGGGGGCTCCAGGGGATGACCCCCACCCCCTGGTCGAGGCACAGGGGGATCATCTCGCGCTCCTCCTCGCGGTAGAGAAGGTTGTAGTGGGGCTGCATGGAGACGAACGGCGTCCAGCCGTGGCGCTCGGCCACGTGTTGGGCCTTGGCGAACTGCCAGGCGAACATGCTGCTGGCCCCGATGTAGCGGGCCTTGCCCGCTCGCACGACGTCGTGCAGCGCGCCCATGGTCTCCTCGATCGGCGTCCGGGGGTCCCAGCGGTGGATCTGGTAGAGGTCGACGTAGTCCATGTCGAGTCGTTCGAGCGAGGCGTCGATGGCCGACAGGATGTGCTTGCGCGACAGGCCGCCCCCGTTCTCACCCGGCGTCATGGGCATGAACACCTTGGTGGCGATGACCACTTCGTCGCGGGTCAGCATCTTGCTCACCAGGCGCCCGGTGGCGACCTCGCTGGCCCCCCCGGAGTAGGTGTCGGCGGTGTCGAAGAAGGTGACACCGCCTTCGACGGCGGCCCGCACGATGGGCTCGGCGCCGTCCTCGTCGAGCGCCCAGGCCCGGTCACTGCCGTTGCCGAAGCTCATCATCCCCATGCAGATGCGCGACACCCGCATGCCGGTGTTCCCCAGGTTCACGTATTGCATGGCGCCACCCTACGCCCCTCGCCCGCCGGCCGAGCCCGCCCCCGACCACAGCCTCGTCGTCGCCAGGTCGGCCCCGGCCCGCAGGGCGCGCAGCTTCGCCCACACCACCGACGCGGCGATGTCGCCGATCCCGGCCGAGGTGTCGAAGCCGCAGTCGGTGCCGGCGATGACGCGTCGGGGGTCCCCCACGGCGTGGGCCACGCTCTCGAGGCGGTCGGCGACGACCTCGGGGTGCTCGACGTAGTTGGTGGTGGTGTCGATCACCCCGGCCACCAGCACCATGTCGTCGGGCAGGGGGTGGCGTGCGAAACAGCGGTACTCGTGGGCGTGGCGGGGATTGGCCATCGACACCACCAGGGCGCCCACGTTCGCCCGGTACAGAAGGGGGAGGATGTCCTCGAGGGGCACGTCGAGGGTGTGGGGGCCCTCGTAGTTGCCCCAGCACACGTGCAGGCGCACCCGGGCCGGGTCGATCCCCTCCAGCGCGTCGTTGATGGCACCGACGACGAGCTCGACCCACGCCAGGAAGTCGCCGAGCGGACGGTGGGCGAACAGGGTGTGGCGCTCGAGGGCGAGGTCGGGTGCGTCAATCTGCAGCAGCAGGCCGCGTCCCACGATGGCCAGGTACTCCTGTCGCAGCGCCCGGGACACGGCGTGGACGTAGGTCTCGGCACTGGGGTAGTGGCGGTTGTCCATGGCCGAGGCCACGATGCCCGGGGACGCCGCGGTCATGAAGGTCTCGGCGAAGGGGGCCCCTGTCACCAGGTCGCACTCGGCGTCGACCTCCGCGGTGTCGCGGTAGGCGACCTCCCCGAGGGCGGCGGGGGCCGCCATGAGGTTCACCTGCCGGCGCAGGTGGCGCGGTACCACAAGGTCCAAGAAGTCGGGGTGGTCGAGGAGGTCTTGCATGAGGGGCCGCTCGCTCACACCGCCGAACCCCGTCATGCGGTGCTGGACGTAGGTCACGAAGCTCTCGCGCGCCTGCTCCCCGTCGTTGCCGATGTCGATCCCGGCGTCGACCTGGGCGGCCACGACGGCGGCGGTGGCCGCCCGCACCGCTTGGTGGAGCTCGGCGGGGTCGACGTCCTCCCCCCGGCTCCGTCTGCCGTGGAGCTCGGCGAGGGCGCGGGGCCGGGGCAGGCTGCCCGCATGGGTGGTGAGGATGCGGGTGTTACTGAGCAGCACCGTCGACCCGCATGTCCGCGACGCCGATGAGCTCGATGAGCACACCGTCGGGGTCGAGCACCGTCGCCATGGCCACCGGGCCGCGGGGGGCGGGCTGTTCGATGCGGCGCGCCGGGCCGTAGCCGAGGGCACCGAGCCTCGACAGCACCGACTCGACGTCGACGTTGAACGACAACAAGAAGAAACCCGCCGCCAACGCCGCCGGTGTGGGCGCGGGGGCAGTGGGCCGGTCGGCGTCGAAGGCCACGAGCTCGACCACGCCGGCGTCGGGATGGGCGGGGTCGCCGAGGAACACCGACCGCAGTGCGGTGGAGCCCACCGTGAAGAGCGTGGGCCAGTCCCCGTGAAAGACGTGGTCCATGAGGACCTCGAGGCCGATGCCGTCGCGATAGAAGCGGAGGCTGGCGTCGACGTCGCGCACGACCATGGCGGCGTGGTGGAGGCGGGTGCCCGTCACTTCCCCAGGCCCTCGGCCGGGTCGATCGGGCTCCACAGCGACACGCCGCCGTCGGCCGCCAGGACCTGTCCGGTGACCCAGTCCAGCTCCAACAGGGCCCGCACGGCGCGCGCCACCCCGTCGGGGGTGCCGACCTCGCCCAGGGCGGAGCGCTCGGCGACGCGCTCGCGGTAGCCGGGCAGGCGTTTGGTGGACGCGAACATGGGCGTGTCCGTGGTGCCGGGGGCGACGGCGTTCACCCGGATCCCGAAGGGCCCGAGCTCGCGCGCCGCCACGCGCACCAGCTCGGCCACCCCCGCCTTCGACACGCTGTAGTGGCCCATCATCCGATCGGCCAGGAAGCCCGAGATCGAGCTCACGGCCACGACGGCCCCGCCCCGGCCCCCGGCCACCAGGGCCTTGCCCACCTCGCGCAGGCACAGGAACGTGCCCCGCAGGTTCACCGACAGGACCCGGTCCCACTCGGCGCTCGACATGTCGAGCAACGACCCGAACCCGCCCACCCCGGCGTTGAGCACGGCCGCGTCCAGGCCGCCGAAGGCGTCGTGCACCCGGCCCACGGCGCCCACCACCTCCTCCTCGGACGAGATGTCGCAGCGGACATACAGCTCGGCCGAGCCGGTCCCCTGTTGCACGTCGAGCACCGCCACGCGCGCCCCGGCCGCCCGTAGGAGCTCGACGGTGGCCGCGCCGATCCCGCTCGCCCCCCCGGTGACCAGCGCCGACGCCCCTGCTAGCTCCACTGGCCCTCCCTGCTCGGCGCGTCCCCGTCCACGAAGCCTTCCACCTCGGCGGCGACGCCGGGCTGTTCCAGCACCAGGCAGTGCCCGGCGCCCGTCACCTCGACGAGGCGCGCCCCGGGTATGGACCGCGCCCAGGCCCGTCCGGCCTCGTCGCTCACCAGGACGTCCTCCCGGCCTCGCACCACCAGGGTGGGCACGCGCACCCGGCCCAGCCGTTGCGTGAGCTTGCGGCTCTGGAAGTGCGGGGCCTTCCAGCCCAGGCGGGCCGCCCCGGCCAGGCCGGCGAACCACAGCAGCTGCTGCGGCGTCGTCATGACGTCGGGCAGGCACCGGCGCGCCACCGCACCCTCGGGCTCGGCGAACAGCAGGCTCCGGGCCTCTCCGGCGCCGCCGATCCCCCGGGGCGCCACCGCCCCGAAGAACAAGGGCACCTCGGCTCCATCGACGTGGACACCGAGCGGGCCCAGCAGCACCAACGCCCGCACCAGCTCGGGACGCCGCAGGGCCAGCTCGGCGGCGAACCATCCTCCGAGGCTGTGGCCGACGACGGCCGCCGGCGCCAGGCCGGCCGCCTGGCACACGTCCACGAGGTGCCACACGTAGTCCTCGACGTCGTCGAAGTCCTCGAGCCCGGTGCTGGCGTTGTACCCCGGCAGGGCGGGGGCGGTCACGTCGAAGTGGGCGGCGAGATGGGCCAGGAACGGCGTCCACTGGTCGTCGGGCCCCACGGCGTGGACGTCGCACAGCCCGTGCAGGTACAGCAGCGTGGGCCCCTCACCGCCGCGCAGCAGCGTGACGTCGCGCCCCGACACCCGAAGCGTCGTGCGCGTCGGGCCGGCGTGGCGGTCGAGGACGGTCACGCCCACCCCTGCGCCGCGAAGTGCGTGGCGGCGTGCTCGCGCACGTAGGGAACCACCTCGCTCGCATACAGGCGCATCGAGCGGGCGGTGAGCTCGGCGGGTAGGGACCCGAACTGCAACAAGGACAGGACGGTGCCGAGGCCGAGCTCGGTCACGTAGCTGAGCAGGCGCTCTCGGACCGTGGCCGGGCTGCCGATGAGCGGCGAGCGCTGCCACACCGCGCTGGCGGCGTCGGCGGGCCGGGGCCCGCGCACCATCGCCCGGAGTTCGGAGAGGAATTGGACCAGGGCCGGGGGGTCGATGTAGCCGGGCGGCATCCACACCTTGCCGGGCCCCACGAAACCGGCGGCCAAGGTGCCCTGGAAGTAGGCGAGGTGGGGAGCGGCTTCCGACAGCGCCTGCTCGTCGGTGTCGGCCACGTACACCGTCGTGAGCCAGCCCAGCAGCTGCGGGTCGAAGGCGCGCCCCGCCGCCGCGACGGCGTCGTGGTACGCCAGGGCCTGTCGGGCGAAGGTCTCGGGCGGCGCGTAGTACGCCACCCCCATGTACCCGAAGCCGCGCTCGGCGCAGTAGGTGATGGTGCTCGGAGAGCCCAGCCCCGGGATCCACACCGGCGGATGGGGCTGCTGCAGGGGTCGGGGCCAGGGGTTCACGTAGGGCAGCTGGTAGAACTCGCCGTCGAAGGCGAAGGGCCCGGGCCGGGTCCAGGCGGCCAGGACGAGCTCGACCGCCTCCCGAAAGCGCGGGCGCGCCTCGGTGGGGTTGACGTTGGTCGAGTAGTACTCGGGGCCGCCCCCCACCACCAGCCCGGCGATGAGGCGTCCGCCGCTCATGACGTCGAGCATGGCCATCTCCTCGGCCACCCGGGTGGGCGGGTTGTACAGGGGCAGGGCGTTGCCGAGGACACAGATCTTGACCCTCGAGGTCTCACGCGTGAGAGCGGCGGCCATGAGGTTCGGCGACGGCATCAGGCCGTAGGCGTTCTGATGGTGCTCGTTGACGACGACCCCGTCGAGGCCCAGCTCCTCGGCCACCACCAGCTCCGAGATATAGCGGTCGTAGAGCTCCTTGCCCCGGCGCGGGTCGTAGTGGGAGTTCGACAACGTGACCCAGGCCGCCTCGTTGGC
>Ga0209415_10001933_pt1 | contig 39238 bp, 38 predicted proteins | sample PeaSoiSIISIP2007_FD_187696 | JGI IMG/M metagenome (GOLD analysis project Ga0209415, IMG submission 187696) | Peat soil microbial communities from Weissenstadt, Germany - SII-SIP-2007 (SPAdes) (version 2) | ecosystem: Environmental > Terrestrial > Soil > Wetlands > Peat | place: Germany...
TGGGCTGGTAGATCAGTCCGGAAGATCGCCGGTTTTGCAAACCGGAGGCCTCGGGTTCAAATCCCGACCAGTCCATTCCACGAGGTCGCCGGCTCTCGGGAGGGGGGCATCGCCTTCCACGGGCGGATGATCTATTCTTGCGGGCGCCCTCGAATCCGTCGGAGCGGAGCTCCACGCAAACTCTATAGTCGCCTACGGCCGAACGGGCGCCGTGAACCAAGAAGGACTCGACCCGATCCTCATCCAGGTGACCATCCCGTTGCCGATCCCCATGATCTACGCCGCGTTCACCGACCCCGCGCAGATCAAGAGCTGGCTCGCCGACGAGGCTCAGGTAACGGCCCGGGTCGGCGGGACCTACCATCTTTCCTGGAAAGGGGCGGCTCCCTTCGAAAGCCCGGGGAAGATCCTGCGGATGACCCCCGACCTCGACATCGGGTTCAGCTGGTTCGGGCCTCCGGAGTTTCAACGGTTGATGAACGAACCGGAGCCTCGCACCCAGATCTACGTTCGACTCCAGGAATCGCCGGAAGGGATCGACATCACGCTCGAGCACGAGGGATGGGGCGCCAGCGATGCGTGGGGAGAGGCGCGCTCCTGGCACTTTCACTTCTGGGAAGAGCGCCTCGAACACCTGAAGGACTACCTCATCAAAGCCGCGTACGGCTGAGACCGCCCGGGCCGGTCCGGGTCAAGCCCCGCCGGGAGTGTAGCGGCGGCACACGGAGTCCCCGCAGAGGATACAGGGACCCGACGGGACCAATCGGAAGCTCGCGCTCGACCCGATCCCCGCGACTTCCATGTGGTGCGTCGGCAAGTGCCCGCACCGGCACCGAGGACCCCCCGCGAGCCGCGTCGAAGAGCCGGACGCGGCCGCTGCTTTCATCGACCCACGACTCTCCTGCCACGGCAAAAGGTTGTCGCGCGAGTTAGGCCTAAGACCTCGTTTGGAAGTTCCCTGCCGATGGAGGTCGACGGCTGCCCACTGCCCGAGGACCGCCTCTACGACCTCGAGAACGACGTCTGGTGGGCGAACGACCCGGAGGGGGGAACGGCGCGCGTGGGCGTGCTCGGGACCCTGAGCGCGTTCGCAGGACCGTTCCGAGCGCTCACGTTCCGGCCGGTCGAGGGGGCCGTAGGCCGGGGACGTAGCGTGGCGACGGTGGAAAGCACTCGGTATACCGGGGCCGTTCGGATGCCGGTCGATATCCTATTGGTCGAGCGCAACGAGGCGGTCGTGCGTCGGCCGCGACTGCTCAACGACGCGCCGTACGGAGACGGTTGGGTCGTTCGCGTCCGTCCCGCCCGGACCGAGGACCCGAGCCGGCTGCTCGAGAGCGCCGGTGCGATCGCGCAGCGGCTCCAAGAACGGATCCGCGCCCTGCACATCCGCTGCTGGCCAGCGACCCCCGACCTCGAGATGTACGAGATCGGGATCGAATGTTCCGCGATCCTGACGAAGCTCAACGAGGAGATCGCCGCGCGCCCCGCGGGCGAGGCGATCCTTCTCGTGACCGACGACCCGACGAGCCCCATCGAGATGGTCCGCTGGTCCGACCAGACCGGCCACCCCGTGCTCGCGCACCGCAAGGAGGGCACCCTCCATCATTTCCTCGTCCGCAAGGAGGCGGAACCGAAACCCCGCCGCCGTCCCGGCTAACCGGTCGGTACCGCCGATTATTTCTCGATCGGGGTCCGGATCAGGTTTCCCCATTCGGTCCAGGAGCCGTCGTAGTTGCGGACGTCGGGGTAACCGAGCAGATACTTCAGCACGAACCAGGTGTGGCTCGAGCGCTCACCGATCCGGCAGTACGTGATCACAGGGGTGTTCGCGCTGACGCCCTTCGACCGGTAGAGCTCGTCGAGCTCCTCCCGCGATTTGAACGTCCCGTCCTCCTTGACCGCCTGCGCCCAGGGGATGTTCTTCGCGCCGGGGATGTGTCCGCCCCGCTGGGCGTGTTCCGTCGGATACTCGGGGGGCGCGGTGATCTCGCCGGAGAACTCCTTGGGTCCGCGGACGTCGACGAGGGAGAACTTCCCGCCCTTGACCTCGGGCAACGCCTTGCGAACATCCTCGAGGAACGAGCGAAGGTGGGCGTCCGGCGGGTGCGCCTTGAAATGGCCCGTCGCGGGTTTCGGAACTTCCTTCGTGAGCGGGCGGTCTTCGGCGATCCACTTCTTTCGGCCGCCGTTCATCAGTTTGAGGTTGTTGGCCCCGTAGTACGTGAACACCCAGAAGCCGAACGCGGCGAACCAGTTGTTGAAGTCGCCGTAGAGGACGAGGGTGGTGTCGTCGTTGATGCCCGCGCGGGCGAAGAGCGCGGTCAACGCATCGCCCGAAAGGATGTCGCGCGCGACCGGGTCGTTGATGTCCTTGCGCCAGTCGATCAGGACCGAGCCGGGAAGGTGGCCCATGTCGTAGTTCGCCGCCGGGTCGTAATCGACCTCGGCGACTCGGACCTTCGGGTCGTTCAGGTGGGACGCGAGCCAGTCGGTCTCGACCAGCACTTCGGGGTGCGCGTACGCTGCCATCGGACGGTTGCCTCGCGGGGTCGTAGCCCCTCGGGATATACCTTCGATGGTCCGCACAATCCGGGTCGGCCGTTCGGATTTTCGCCCGATCCACGGTCGGGGGACGGGCGGTTCAGCCCCGACGTCCGCGCTTCGGGAGCGCCGTGTCCGAGATCTCGATCGTCTGAGGGTCGAACCCGAGCTTCGCGAGCTCGTCGCGGATCCGGCTGCGGTGGTCGCCCTGGAGATACACTTCCCCGTCCACGACCGAGCCCCCGGTCGCGAGGCGGTTCTTGAGGGAACGGGTCGTCTCCGCGAGGTCGACCCCGGGGGGGAATCCCGAGATAACGGTCGCCGGTTTGTTGTAGCGTCGGGGTTCCGCTCGGACTCGGATCCGGGCGGTCTCTCGGTCGAGGGCGGACAGGATCTCGTCGAACTCGTCGTCACTCATTTCAGGTGGTCCCACCGCCTTCGAATCGGGTGAAGGTCGGGTAGGAGTGGGTCGTCCGGAAGCGGAGAGGTGCAGCCGGGACGCACGATGAAGGAGCGGGGGGTCTCGGTGAAGGCACCAGAGCATACATGCCCGCACTCCGCTTGAACATTTCCTAGTGAACTACCCCTCGCCCCAGCGGTACAGTCGCAAGGTGATGACGAGGCCGACGGCGGCGCACGCCACCAAGAGCACCGCGTAGAGGACCATCTGGTCCGGCGAGGCGGGCGTGATCCCGAGAGCGCCCTGGACCAGGAGGGCGGCGTACGTGGTCGGCAAGAAGCGGGCGGCATCCTGCCAGAGCGGAGGGAGAGCCGAAAGCGGGTAGTAGAGCGGCGAGAGCATCCCGAGGATGGTGAACGTCAGGTTCCCGATCGGCCAGATCTCGCGCTGCGTGCGGATCCGGCTCGAAATCCCGATCCCGACGGAGGAGAACAGTACCCACATCACGGCGAGGCTCGCGACGAGGACGAGGAAGGCGAAGGGCGTGAGGGGGTTCCCCTGCCGTCCTCCGGCCCAGGCGAGAAGGACCGTCAGGATCGCGAGGGCCGGCAGCATCGCGATGAGGTTCGAGAAGGCAATCCCGAACAGGTAGCGGATCCGGCTGAGCGGGCTCGCCACGAACATGTCCTGGAGCGAGCACTCGATGCGCCAGAAGGCGCTGTCCCCGAGGACCCAGGAGCCGATGTTCTGCATCGTGAACAGCATCGCCCCGACGATTTCGAGCGGAAGGAGGGAGGGCGGAGAGATCAGCGAGAGAAAGTAGAGGAAGATGAACGGCAGCAGGATCGGCGTGATGGCGACCGCGGGATTGCGGCTGATCCACCTCCAGCCCACGATCAGGAACGACGGCAGCGCCCGCCCGGTGGTGGGGACGTTGGGGAACTCCGCCCGCATCGCCGCCATCGCGCTCAACTCCCCCGGACCGTGCGGCGCGCCCAGTAGACCGCGAACAGGAACACGACGGTCGTTTCGACGACGAGCCCGCCGACGGCGAGAGCCAGCTCCGCGGAGGAGAGATAGGTGACCCCGAGGGCGGCTTGGGCGATCCCCGAGGCCGCGCTCGGAGGCATCAGGAGGGCGACGGGGTGCAGCGCCGCGGGGAACAGCTTGTACGGATAGAAAACCGGAGGGAGCACGCCGAAGACGTTGAAGAACAGGCTCGAGTACGCCCAGATCGCTCGGTTGTCCCGGAAGAAGGTCGAGAAGACGTATCCGACGGACGCCGAGAAGAGCCAGACGGTGGCCGCGAGGGCAAAGATCAGCAGGCCCTGGGCGAGCGTGAGCTGAAGGACCGCGGTCGCCAGGATTCCGAGCACGACCACCGGCGCGAGGTAGACGAGGAGGGTCCCGCCCGCCATCCCGAGGAAGTACGCTTCGGGCGCCATCGGGCCCGCGAGGTACAGGTCGTTCGCCTTGTGGTCGATCCGCAGGTACGCCGCCTCGTTGAGGACCCGCTGGCCCATCGTGAAGGTCGAGTAGATGATCGCGCCGACGAGCGCGACCCCGATCAGGCTCGGGGCGAGGATCCAGACGAAGACGAGGAGCACCGCCTGCACGAGCATCGACGTCGCCATCGCGAGCGATTCGTGCGCCTGAACGAGGGCCTCGGTCCAGAGAAACGCTCCCAGACCGCGGAAGGCGCGGGTCGGGGTCGTGGGCTCGCTAGTTCTCATCGATCGACCTCCCGACGACGCGCAGGAACGCTTCCTCGAGCGTGACCGGGCCGACGGTCGCGAGGAGCTTGAGTCGCACGGCGACCTCCATGATCTCTCCGAGACGCTCGGGCGTGACGATGATCGTGAGCGCGTCGCCGTCGGCGATGCACGAACCGAAGGAGCGGAACGAAGCCAGCTCCGCGGCGCCCTCCGGGAGAAGGACCTTGACCGTCCCACCGACCGACCGTTTGAGGTCGTCCGCGGTCCCAGTGACGAGCACTCGCCCTCGCTCGATCACGTAGAGTCGGTGGCTGAGCGCCTCCGCCTCGTCGAGGTAGTGCGTCGTCAGCAAGATCGTGGAACCGTGCCGGGTGAGCGTGCGGATCGCCTCCCACACCGCGCGCCGGGCGAAAGGGTCCATGCCGATCGTCGGCTCGTCGAGGAAAAGGAGGGGGGCCTCCGTCGCGATCACGGTCGCCACCATGACCCGCTGCCGCTGACCTCCCGAGAGCGTGATGGAGAGCCGGCCCGCCACCTCGGTCAAGCCCATCTTCCCGAGTGCTTCCTCGGTCCGGTCCTTCGCGGTTTCTCGGGTCAGGCCGCGGGCCCGAAGGTAGGTGTAGACCTGTTCGCGCGGCGTGAGGTGGAAGAACGGCTTTCCCTCCTGGGGGACCACCGCGATGTACGGACGTGCCTTCTCGGGCGTCTGGTCGACGTCAAACCCGAAGACCTGGATCCGGCCCGAGGTGGGCCGGAGCAGCGTGGAAGCAATCCGGAGGAAGGTCGTCTTGCCGGCTCCGTTACGGCCCAGCAACGCGACCCGCTCGCCGCGGCGGACCTCGAGCGAGACCCCCGCGAGGGCTTCGGTCGCGGGCGCCCCCTTCGAGTGGTAGACCTTTCGCAGGTCCTCGCTGCGCAACGCCAGGTCGGTCACGGGTCCCTCCTACTGTACCTAGACGGCAAACTCTGTCGAGAAAAAACGGCGCAAGGAGTAGGCGGCCGAGGACTCGGGCCCGGACCTTAAGCTCTGCGTTCCTCGCGGGGCGACGGGAAGCCCTCGACGGTTGGGAGAGAGACCGCGCGGTCTACGGAGGCCCCGGAGGCGGTTCCTCCGGCAGCGGGAACACTTCCGGCAGCTCGGTATCGCCCACGAACGTCTCGGGGAGCTCCGTGGGTCGAAGGCCGCGAGCGCGCGTCAGGTCGACCGGGAGCAAGCCCGGCGAGTTCTCCCGCCAGCAGATGCGCGCCAACCCGTTGTAGAACCAAGGGGGAAGCCCCACCGACGAACCGATCTGTCGGACGTCCTGCCGCGTGAGCTCGCCGATGGCGATCAGGATGGCGAAGTAGGCGGCGAACCCGAGGACGACACCGGCGGCCAGCTGGAAGTAGCGGTTGTGGGGCAGAAGGTGATTGAACTGAGACATCGCGAGGAATCCCGCGGCGGCGCTCAGCAGGATCCCCAGGATCGAACGGGGTTGGATGTGGACCCGAATGAGGGTCTCCATGAAGTAGGTGTTGAGAGCGAGAGCGGCGATCGAGGAGGCGAGCACCGCGATCGAGCCGGCGACCAGGCCGTTGCCGAGGTAGAAAGGGCTCCACGTCGGCATGAGCAGGAAGACGAGCACGAACAGGACACCGACCTGCGTGCTCGTGATGTACAATTCGAGGCGCTGACGCCCGATCGCGTTGATCGAGGCCTGCATGATCTGGCTGAGCGCGAGCGGAATCGCCCCGATCACCAGGAGCGCGAGAGGGACCGTTGCGGCGGCCGCATAGAGGCCGTTCTGGAACACGTTCAGGAAGACCGACCGGTAGGTGACGAGCGCCACGACCCCGGGGACGAGGAGCATGGCGGTGTACCGCAGGGCCTGCCAGGTTCCCCGCCGGATCTGCTCGTATTCCTCTTGGCGGTGAAGACCGGCTAAGTACGGGAAGAGCGGGGTCGCGACGGCCGCCGAGAGCGACAGCGCGAGGATTCTCCACCCGTTCGCCGCGAGGAAATAGGAGAGCTGGGTCGGGCCGAGATAGAAGTTGAGGATGAGCGGGACCATGTTCGTGACGAGGTAGCTCAGCACGAGGCTGCCCATCAGCGGCCAGGAGAATCGGAACATCCCCGCGGCCTCCGCCCACCGGAATTTCCGCAGCAAACGAAGGATGGCCGGTAGGCAGTACAGCGTGGACGCGACCGCGCCGACCGCGTAGGCCGCCGTGATGCCGAGCACGGTCGGGAAGTAGAACGCGACGACGAGGATGGCCGGTAGCCGGGCGATCGCCTCCACCAAGGATGGGTATTGGGCCCGGACCGAGTCCCCTTGGCCGATGAACAGGGCGTTGTAGACGGTCGAGAACGACCAGAGCAGCGGCAGGGTAAGGAAGATCCCGAGCGCGAGCAGCTGCGGACCGCTCGATACGATTCGGGACCCTCCGATCGACAGCGGCGCGATCGCGAAGAGAACGAGCCCCGCCGCGGCGACCATCAGCATCCGGACGATCAGGTAGGTCGACGTATTGTCGGTCGCCGCCTTTCCCCGCGCGAGGAAGTAGGTGTAGGCCGTGCCCAGCCGGAGGTCTCCCACGCCGTTGATCGAGGAACCGATGAGCAGGAAGAGCTGGGCCGTGCCGAGCAGCCCCACTCCCACCGGGGAAAGGCCGATGGTCTTGTACAGCGCGATGCTCGCGAAGAACCCGATCAGCTGGGTCGCGAGACTCGCTCCGAACACCACCCCCGAGCTCAGCGTGAGGGAGTACGCGGCCTTCGGTACGGCCGCCGACCCGGACGGGGACGCGGATGACGGGGCCGCGGATTCCTCGGACAACCGGCGGGGCATGGCGGAGCCCGCTTCTTATTCCCGTCGCTCCAGCGTCGTGCTCAGCTTCCGGGCCGCGAGGTCGGGGGTTCTTCGACCGGACGTCGCTCGTAAAGCTCGACCCAGATGCCGTCCGGGTCGGACAGGAACACCAAGCGGACCTCACCCTCCTCGAACGGCGGGATCTCCAGGCGAGCCCCCAGGGCGACCAGGCGGTCCACGACTGCATCCAGGTCGCTCACCCGGAACCCGAGATGGTCGAGCTCGTCGCCGACCCGATACGGGGGGTCGCCCGGGTAGTAGTTCAACTCGAGGATGGCCTTGGTTTCGGGGTCGTGAAGTTCTTGCCAGAGACCCCCCGCCGCCATTCGTCCGGAGGGCCCGACCTTTAGACCGAGACCTTCGGTGAAGAATCGAATGGCGCGGGGCAGATTTCGGACTCGGACACCCGTGTACTCCAGCACCATCGACTCAAATCCGTGGACACTTCGGTCCGGACCCCGCCCTTCTCGTTGCATCGGAGCGGGTGGGGGCGGTCCAAGTCAACCTCGCGACTACTTCGCCTTGTCCCATTGGCACGGGGCTTAGTCCATCAGGGGAGCGGTCGGGTTGGGCTCCGCCGGGGCGGATGGAGTGGCCCCTCTGCGGGCTCGGCGTGCCAGGATCGGGAGGTGGGCAAACTTCGGATGCCGTCGGGCGCCGAGAACTTCCTGGGCGAAGAGTACGGTCACGGTCCCGGCGACGGTGATGGCCGCAGCGATGAAGAACGCGTACTGGAACGCGACGTGGGCGGGGAAAAAGCCGGCGAGGGGGCCGCTCGTCAGGAGATACGTGGCGAGGAGCGAGCCGGCGATCGGCGCCCCCACGCTACCGCCTACATTGCGGAACACATTGTTCATCGCCGTCGCCTGGCCCATGTCCTTGGGGTCCACGGTGAGGACCAGCAGGTTGATGATCGAGGCGTTGAGAAGGCCCATCCCCGCCCCGATGACGACCTCGATGACCAAGGCCGTGGTCAACGTCGTGGCGAACGCTTCCAAGGTGAAACCCAAAGCGATGACCAAACCGCCCGTGAAGGCGAGGGGCTTCACACCCACCCGGGAGACCACGACGCTCGTGACCAGAGCGACGGCGGTCATCCCCAAGGCGAGCGGTAGGATGTCGATGCCCGCTGCCAATATTCCAAAGTCACAGTGCTGGAGGGTTGTGCAGGAGGCGTTGTACCCGCCGGAGGCCAGCGGGAACTCGAACTGATAGATCAGGCTGAACAGCGCGAGGTACATCCCGAGTCCGGCGACCGTCAGAACGATGTTCGTCACGGTTACATTCCTCTCGGCGAGGAGATGCACATCGACGATCGGTTCGCGCTTCCGGACGGTCAGGCCCCGTTCGACCAGAACGAACGGGATGAACATGGCGCCCCCGAGGATGGCGAAACCCAGGGTCAGCGGCGAGGTCCATCCCCACGCCTCTCCTTGGGAGAGGGCGGCCACGATCCCGGCGAGCCCCAGGCCCAGGAACAATGCGCCGAGGTAGTCGACCCGCGTCTCGGGCCGGCGATAGGGAGATTCCTTGACCAGGAGGAAGACGAGCACGGCCATGACCACCACGAACGGGACCGCCGTGTGGTAGGTCGTTCGCCAGCCGTAATCCTGGGAGACCCAGGAGCCGAGGGGAAGGCTGATCGCGAAGCCGATCCCAAACATCGCGCTCAGGATACCCTGGGCCCGGGGAACCATCTCTTTCGGGAACTCCTCCCGCATCAGCGACATCCCGAGAGGCATGATCGTCAGGCCGATCCCCTGGATGGTTCGTGCCCCGACCATGAACGCGAACGTGGGGGAAAATCCCGTGACGGAGACCGCCGCGGCGTACGTGAACATGACGGCGATCATGATCTTCCGCTTCCCGTAGATGTCGCCCAGCTTGCCGATCACGGGGCTCAGCGCCACCCCCGCGGCCGCGTAGGCCGAAATGATCAACGTCACCTGGCCCGCGTCGACACCGAAGTCGGATTGGATCGTAGGGAGCGATGGGGTGAGCATCCCCTCGATGTAGAGGACCACGAGGACGATCCCGGCGAGGAGGAGCATGATCCGGTTCGCATAGTGGCTGTCGAACGTTTCGACGGTCTTCGGGACCGGCGTGGCGGTCGGCACGATCGCCTCCGTACTCTCCGTGGCCATCGGTCGGTCGTCCATGCAGATCGTCCCCGTTCCCACACCGCGACTACGCGGACTCTTTCCGTTCGACGCGGATCGGAGCGCCGGTCACTGCTATTCTGGTGGGGCGGATCGGCAGAGACGGACGTCGCATAGGACTTGGGACCTACGAGTCAACTAGCCAAGTCGATACTTAGGGCTTCGCTGGCCGCGAGAGGGACCCGCACAGGAGGGAGGTGGGAGCACGGGGATTTGAACCCCGATATGCGGGTCTCTCCGCGCGCTCCAGTCAATCGTCACGGGGGCCGACGGCCCCTCCGCAGACCTCTATCACAGGGCGACCGAAGGTCGTCCTGACTGGAGCCCGCTGGTCTACCAAATTAGCCTATGCTCCCTCCGAGTGACCCGGGAACCCCGGGAGAGATATCCTTTGTCGTCCGCGCCGAGCGCCCAGGGCCGGAAGGCCCGGACCTAGCACAAATGCTTATGATAAAGCATGTTTGTCCGGATTCCAATGGCCTTGAATGGGTCCTCGCCGGCCCGCCCTGCCCCCAAGACCGTGACCCTCGCGACGGTCGTTGTCCTCCTCTTGGTCGCTTCGGGAACCGCCATCGCCGCGACGGCCGCGTACTACACGCTCCGTACTGCCGGCAGCCCGAACGCTCCGGTCACGCCCGGCCACCTCTCGGTGACGGACGACCTCGGCCGGACCGTCGTCGTTCCCTACGACCCGGCTCGCGTGGTGGTGCTCTCGCCGAACATTATGGATGTCGTGTTCCGACTCGGCCTGCGGAGCCACGTGGTCGGCGTCGATTGCTACGCAGCGGCGGACGGAGGCCTGTCGGACGATTACTCGCCCGACCAAGTGTCGCTTTGGAGTCTTTCCCCGTCGATGTGCGTGCAAGTCGGGCCTACGTTTGCGGCCGAGACCCTCGTGAACCTGACGCCCGAGCTCGTGCTCGCCTCCACGATTGTCTCCATCGCGGAGGTCGAGACCATCAGCTCCACGCTCGGCATCCCGGTCGTGATGCTGCAGCCGCCCACCTTGAGCGGAATCCTCGTTGACGTGAGCCTGGTGGGCGAGATCTTCGGCGTCTCGACCCTCTCCTCCTCGCTCAACGCGCAGCTCTCTGTCGAGCTCAACAATGCCACCCAGATCGACAACAACCTCGTCACGCTCCCCACGGTCTTGGTGACCTACTCGGTCGACTCCAACGGTTACTGGACGTATGGCCCGGGAACGTTCGGGCAATCGCTGATCGAGTTCGCGGGGGCGACGAGCATCGCCGCCAACGCTAGGATTCCGTACCCGGAACTCTCTCCCGCTCAGGTACTCGTCTCCGATCCGTCCATTATCGTGTATGGGGTGGGATTCGGTCTGAACCAGAGCACGTACGCGGGCGGACCGCTCTGGTCCTCGTTCTCGGCGGTCCAGAACGGCAACGTGAGCGGCATGGATTCGAACTGGCTCACGGAGCCGGACCCGACGATGATCCTCTCGGGAATTCCCGCGCTCCTCGCAGTCTTCCACCCTACTCACGCGTAGCCGGGCCCCGGAGCACGAACCGACCTTGGCGGCGCTGGAGCCCACCGGGGCCGTCCCCGCCCTCCCGTTGCGGACACGCCGCCGTCGTCTCGCGGCCCTCGGGCTTCTGGCCGTCACCCTGGGATTGGTCGCCTTTTCGACCCTCCTGGGGTCGGTCACGGTTCCCCCCCAAGTCGTTTACCAGGTCGTCCTCCACCAGCTCTCGGGCGGCGCCCTCTTTCCCGAGCAATGTGCCGGGACAACCGTCTCCCCCCGACTCTGCGGGGCGTACGTCGTGATCGTATGGCAGATCTACATCCCCGAGATCCTCCTCGCTCTCATCGTCGGCGCCGCCCTCGGCCTATCGGGGGGCGCCCTCCAAGGGATCTTCCGAAACCCCCTCGCGGACCCATTTCTTCTCGGCATCTCGAGCGGAGGGACGATCGGGGCGGCGATCATCTATGTCTACCGGTACCAGGAGGCGAACGCGGACCTCCTCCTGCCTCTGTTCGCCTTCGTCGGGTCCGTGGGTACCGGCCTCCTGATCCTCGGGATCGCCCGGGGTCGTTTCGGCTCGGTCGAGACGCTCCTCCTCACCGGAGTCGCGGTCGCGAACTTTCTCTCCGCCGTCCTTTCCCTGATCCTTCTCTACAACCCGACCGGTAGCGAGCAGGTCACGTTCTGGCTCCTCGGGGGCCTCGGTCTCGCGACGTGGCAGGTCGACGGGATCGCGTGCGGCGCGGTCCTGGTCCTCGGGACGCTCCTTGCCCTGCACGGTCGCGAACTCAACCTCATCCAGCTGGGCCAGGATGTGGCCCAGAGCGCGGGCGTGGATTCCCGGCGCGTTCGACTGCGCGTGATCCTCCTCGCCTCCCTGACCACCGCCGTCGCGGTCGCGTTCACCGGGATCATCGGGTTCGTCGGGCTCGTTTCTCCGCACATCGTCCGTAGGATCTGGGGGACGGACTACCGGGTCGTACTTCCCGGCGCGGCGGCGGTCGGAGCTCTCTTCCTGTTGGCCGCGCGCGACGCGAACTACCTCCTCTTTCCCGGCTCGCTCTTGCCGATCGGGATCTTCACGGCGTTCGCGGGGGTCCCCTTCTTCCTCTACCTCCTCTACCGCCAGCGCGGCGCGTCCACCATGGGGTCGACATGAACGTCCCCCAGGATCCGGCGGCCCTACGCCTGACCGGCGTGACGGTCCGATACGGAACCCGGCCGGCCCTGCGCGAGGTCAATCTCGCCGTCCGCCCCGGAGAGTTCGTGGCCCTGGCCGGGCCGAACGGCTCGGGGAAGACGACCCTGTTGCGCGCCGTTCTGGGTTTCCTCACTCCCGTCGAAGGAGAGGTCGAGGTGTTGGGGCGACCGATCCGCTCGCTTTCCGTGCTCGAGCGGGCTCGGGCGGTCGCGTGGGTCCCCCAGGGCGAGAGCCCGCGCGACGACGTCCGGCTTTTCGATTACGTGCTCTACGGCCGATTCCCCTACCATGGCCCGCTCGACTCGGAGACCGCGGACGACCGCGCGATCGCGACCCGCGTCCTCGACGAGATCGGGCTCGCGGACCGGGCGGACGACGGAATCCTCTCCTTGAGCGGCGGAGAGCGCCAGCGGGCAGTCCTCGGGCGTGCGCTCGCCCAGACGACACCGATCCTCCTCCTCGACGAACCGACCTCCCACCTCGACATCGGCCACCAGCTCGACCTGCTCGCCCGCGTTCGACACTTGACCGAAGGCGGCCACGTCACGGCGATCGCGGCGCTTCATGACCTCAATCTTGCCGCTCGGTTCGCCGACCGCATCGTCGTCCTCTCGCACGGCCGCCGCGTCGCGGACGGGCCACCGTCGGACGTCATTTCCGAGGCGCTGCTCGCCGAGGTCTGGGGGGTCGTCGCGGACCTCCGTCGGGACCCGGCGACCGGGGCGCCGTACCTGCTCCCGCACCACCTCGTCTCCCCGCCCCGCCCCGGAGTCCTCCTCGGCAAAGGGCCGGTGCATGTCGTCGGGGGCGGGGGCTCCGCAGGTCCGTACTTGAGGGCCCTCTCGGAGGCCGGCTACCGGGTCACGGCCGGCGCCCTCAACCTGCTCGACTCCGACCTCGAGACGGCCGAAAGCTTGGGCGCGCTCACGGCGGTCGAGGTGCCTTTCGCACCGATCGGGGCCGAGGTCCGCGAGCGCCTGCGTGTTCTCCTCGAGGCGGCGACCGCGGTAGTGGTCGCACCGTTCCCGGTCGGCCCGTCCAACCTACCGAACCTCGACGAGGTTCGCGGCTGCCTCGGCCGTCGACCGGTACTCCTCGTGCGGCGGCCTTCGGGCGAGGAATGGGATTTCGTCGGAGGTCGCGCTCGCGCCCTCGAAGAGGAACTGCGGCGGGGAGGGGCCCGGGAGGTCGCGGGAATAACCGAGATGCTCGCGGCTCTCGCCGAGCCCCGGAGCCGCGCCTCGAACTAGCGGGCGCGATGGCGAGCCGTCCCGCTGCCCGGCAGGGGCGCCACTTCGAGTGCGGGGGGGTTGGGACCGGAGAACTGGGCAAGGAGGCGCGGGAGGCCCGTCTCGAGGACGAGCACGTAGCTCGGAACCCCGACCGCGGCCGCTTCCAGGCAGGCCGCACCGGCCCCGAACCGGAGGACCGGGCGGGGGGCCGCCTTCGAGAGCGCGAGGAACGCCTCGAGGCCCTCGGCGGCCACAAGGGCCCCCGGATTCGTCGGAAGACTCCGACGGACCCGCTCGCCGAGGCGAGGGTCCGCAAGGTCGGCCGGAGCCAGCGTTCGCACCGAGATGGGGGCGGAGGTGAGCGTCACGATTCCCTCGAGGTCCGAGACCTCTGCAAGGGACCCCTTGCGGGCGGCGTGGAGCACTCGGCCCCGGGACGGTCCGGCCGAGCCGGAGCGTGCCGAGAGCAGTCCGTTGCGCATCTCGAGCGACACGCTCGCGCCTTCGGCGAGGTCTTCGAGAGCGAGGGCGCGCGTCGAGCGAAAGACGTGGAGTCGCTCGAGCCGCTCCCAGAGGTCGTCGCCGAGCCGGCGGAGGGTTTCGTGGAGCCAGGCGACGCCCTCGACCGTCGGTCGGTAGCGACCCTCTCGCACGGTAACGAGACCCCGGCGGCGAAGTTGCCGGTAGGAGTGCGATACCGCCTGGACCGTGAGATCGAGTCGCTCCGAGATCGGGCGGAGCTGGGTCGGTTCGAGGGTGGCGCATTCGTACAGGAAGAGGAGCTCGGTCACCGTGCCGCTGCGGCGGAGCTCCGCCAGCCCCGTCACGTCGGGGGTGCGACTCGCGACCACGGCCTCGGGAAGACTCCCGAGGTTAAAGCCGTCTTTCACCGGGAGGAAAGCCGCCTTGCCTACGAGGTCGCTCCGGCCTTGCGGGAGGAGGCGCGCGCCGCCGGCTTGGCTCGTCGTATCTCCCGCAGCCGGTCGCGGATGCGCGCCGCTTCCTCGAAGTCCAGGCGCTCCGCGGCGAGCCGCATCTCTTCCTCGAGATTCGTGATGAGCAACGGCATCTTGTCCTTCCAGTACCGCCCGAGTCCGCTCGTCGAAAGTTCGCCGGACGGGGCTTCCTCTTCCGGGGCCAGCAAGGCCCGGACTTCCTTGCGGATGGATTCCGGGACGATGTCGTGGGCCGCGTTGTAATCGACCTGGGTCTGACGGCGGCGCGACATCTCCGCCATCGCGCGCTTCATCGATCCGGTTACGCGGTCGGCGTAGAGGACCACCCTCCCCTCGACGTTGCGGCTGGTTCGGCCCGCGGTCTGGATGATCGAGGTCTCGCTCCGAAGGAAGCCCTCCTTGTCGGCGTCCAGGATCGCGACGAAACTGACCTCGGGAAGGTCGAGTCCCTCCCGGAGGAGGTTGATCCCGACCAATACATCGAACTGGCCGAGACGCAGGTCGCGCAGGATCTCGACCCGCTTCATCGTCTCGACCTCCGAGTGCAAGTACCGGACCCGGAACCCCTGGTTGGTGAGGTAGGTGGCGAGCTCCTCGCTCGTCGCCTTCGTGAGCGTGGTCACGAGGGCTCGGTCGCCCCGCTCGATGCACGCCGTGAGCTCGGTCATCAGGTCGGCGATGTGTCCTTTGAGCGGGCGAACCTCGATCGGCGGGTCCACCAACCCCGTCGGCCGGATGATTTGCTCGACGATGCCCTTCGACGCCTTGCGCTCGAACGGGCCAGGAGTCGCGGAGACGAACACCGTCTGCGGAACGTGGGTCAGGAACTCGGGGAACTTGAGCGGACGATTGTCCCGCGCGGAAGGAAGACGCCAGCCGAACTCCACCAGGTTGTCCTTGCGACTTCGGTCGCCCTTGTACATGCCCTGCAGCTGGGGGATCGTGACGTGCGACTCGTCGATGAACGCGAGGAAATCCTCGGGGAAGAAATCGAGCAGCGTGTACGGGGGTTCGCCGGCCCGTCTCCCCGCGAAGTAGCGGGCGTAGTTCTCGATCCCCGAACAGTACCCCGTCTCGCGGATCATCTCGAGGTCGTAGTCGACCCGGCCTTTGAGACGCTGGGCTTCCACGATCTTCTCGGCGTCCTGGAGTTCCTTCACCCGGACGTCCCGCTCCTTCTCGACCTCGGCCAGGATCCCGCGAAGACGTTCGTCTACGGTGAGGAAGTGGGTGGCCGGGAAGACGGCGAGCGCCGGGAGCGATCGACGCTCCTCTTGGGTGATGGGGTCGAGCTCGACGATCTCCTTGATCGTGCTCCCGTCGAGCACGACCCGATGGACCGTCTCGCCCGCGCCCATGACGTCGATCGTCCCGCCGCGGACCCGAAAGCGGCCGCGCTTGAGCTCGATGTCGTTGCGGGAGTACTTCATCCGGACCAGCTGTTCGAGCAAGGTCTGCCGCGAGATCTCCTGGCCCACCGCGAGCTCGACCACGGAGGCGCGATAATCCTCGGGCGAGCCGAGGCCGTAGATACAACTCACCGACGCGACGATGAGGACGTCCCGTCGTGTAAGCAGCGCCTGGGTCGCTCGATGGCGCAGCCGGTCAATCTCCTCGTTGATGGACGCGTCCTTCTCGATGTACAGGTCGATCTGCGGAACGTACGCCTCGGGCTGGTAGTAGTCGTAGTAGCTGACGAAGTACTCGACCGCGTTCTTCGGGAAGAGCGCCCGGAACTCGCTCACCAACTGGGCGGCGAGGGTCTTGTTCGGGCTGATGACCAGGGTCGGTCGCTGGAGGCGCGTGACCGCGTGGGCCATCGTGAACGTCTTGCCGCTTCCCGTCACGCCGAGTAGCGTGACGAACTTCTCCCCGCGCTCCACCCGTTCCACGATGCCCTCGATCGCGGCCGGCTGGTCGCCCTGAGGGACCATGTCGGTCTCGAGCTGAAACCGCCCGGGGAGCGGAGACGACGTTCCCTTGACCGCGTGGTTGTCCGTCATGGGATGGTAGGAAGTTCGAGCGAGGCTCCGGGATAGCCCCGGGGGTCGATCGTCACGGCCTGGAATCCCAATCGTTCGACCTCGCGGGTGACCTCGCTCGCGAGCGGCTCGGCCCGGAGCCGGGAGACCTCGGCCGGGTCGACCTCGATCCGGGCCGACCCACTCTGGACCCGCACGCGTACCCGCCGGAACCCGAGTGAGAGAAGGATTGCCTCGGCCGATTCGATTCGACCCAGTAGTTCGACCGAGACCGGCTCGCCGTGCGCTACCCGCGAGGCGAGGCACGCATCCGACGGCTGGTCCCAGTTCGGGAGGTTCCGCCGATGCGCTTCGGCGCGGACCTCTCTCTTTCCCCACCCGGCCCAGAGGAGGGGATGCGTGAATCCGGCCTCGTCCATCGCCCGTATGCCGGGACGGTCGTCGGTCAGATCGTCCCGATGGACACCATCGAGGTACTGTGCCGCCAAGCGAGTCGCCCCGAATTCTCGAAGCACGGAAGTTTCCACAGACCGGCAGAAATAGCACCGGTCGGACCCGTTCTCTCGGTACTCGGTTCTCTCGAGGGGGTTGGCTTTCAGGAGAACATGCTCGAGACCAACCGAGGAGGCGACCCGCTCAGCTCGAGCGACCTCGGCGCGAGACACCGCCGGACCCGTGAGCGTAACCGCCGTTGCCTCGGGTCCCAATGCCTCGAAGGCGACGGCGGCGACCAGGGAGGAATCGACCCCGCCCGAGAGCGCCACCACCGCTCGACCCCCGCCGCGGATCCGGGCGACGATCTCGTCGACCGGGCACAATAGACGAGCCGGCGAGCACGAGGAGGGCATCTCCATCGTTCTATCGCTCTCGGCCCATTACCCTTTCCTCCGCAAGCTCGCGATTCCGCCCCCCGAGGGAGAGCCCCCGGGAGCTTCGTCGACTCCTCGTCGTGGGTGCCCCCTTCGGGGGGGTGCAATCTCCTTAGAGGGCGGCTCTGTGCCGGAGACGATGCAGACGGTCCACGAGGGAACCCGCTGGATGCTCCGACTCGACGACGGCCAGGACCTATTCGAGGCCCTTTCGAGCTTCGCCCAGCGGGAGAACATTCGCGCCGGCACGGTCGAGTTCGGCATCGGGATGTTCCGGCGGGCGACCTTCGGCTACTGGGACGGAAGCCAGTACCGCCCCCAGGAACTCACGGTCCCCCACGAAGTGGTTTCTCTGCACGGCACGATTGCTCGCGCCGATGGAGTACCCTCCTTGCATCTGCACGGGGCCGTTGCGGGTCCCGACCATCGGCTCACGGGAGGCCATCTTTTGCGGGCGACCGTGGGAATGCTCCAGGAAGTGCTCGTCGACACCTTCCCGGGCCGTACGTTCGGCCGACCGATGGTCGAGAGCTACGGGTTGAAGATGCTCGACTTAGAACCGCCGAAGGAACCCTAGGCCCCCCGTCATCCCTTTCCGTTCCACCGGGCTCGCATCGTGCCTATGGCGGGATCGTCCTCGGTATTCACGACGCTCGACCCCCGGCTCGCGGAGGCGATCCGGGAGTTGGGTCTCGTGGAACCTACCGAGATCCAGAACCTCGCCTTCCCGCTCCTCGAAACGGACGCCGACGCCCTTCTCCTTTCCCCCACCGGCACGGGAAAGACCGAGGCCGCCTTGCTGCCCCTGCTCTCCCACCGTCTTGCCGACCCGACGCCGCCGATCTCCACGTTGTACGTCACGCCCCTGAGAGCGTTGAACCGGGACCTGGAACATCGGATCGTAGCCCTGGTCAAGCAAGTGGGGCTCACCGCCGCGGTGCGTCACGGAGACACATCGACCTCCGCGCGCCTCGCGCAATCCCGTCGACCGCCGGACCTTCTGCTCACGACTCCCGAGACGTTGCAGCTGCTCCTCACGGGGGCGCGGCTCCGAGAATCGCTCGCGAACGTCCGGACGATCATCGTCGACGAGGTCCACGAGCTCGTCGGTTCGGACCGGGGGGCCCAGCTCTCGATCACTCTCGAGCGACTCGACCGGTTGACCGGAAGGTTCGTGCGCCGGATCGGCCTCTCGGCCACCGTCGGGAATCCGGGCGAGGTGGCACGATTCCTCTCCCCGGCGCCCCGAACGGTGGAAGTGCGGGTCGCGCAGGAGCGCCGACCGCTCGAACTCACCGCGCGCCGGCCCACGCGGGAACGACCTCCTCTCGACGAGACCCTGGTCCGGGAACTGAAGGCCGACAAGACCCTCCTCGAGGGCCTGCGGGCGGTCGAAGAGGAGATCCGGGAACATCGGACGACCCTCATCTTCGTCAACACCCGACCCACCGCGGAGGGTCTCGCGGCCCGGCTTCAGAAACTCGCTCCGGATCTTCCGATCGCCGTCCATCACGGCTCGCTCTCCCGCGAAGTTCGTGAGGAAGCAGAGCAAGCGTTCCGGGCGGGCCAGCTCCGGGCCCTCGTCGCCACCTCGTCCCTCGAACTCGGCATCGACATCGGGGGCGTCGACCACGTGATCCAGTTCGGCTCGCCGCATCAGGTGGGCCGACTGGTCCAACGGGTCGGGCGCTCGGGACACCGTCTCGACCGTACCATCCACGGCACGGTGCTCGCGCTCGACGACGACGACCTCGAAGAGGCGGCCGTTCTCGCCCGCCGCGCGGACGCCGGAATGATCGAGCCGGTCACTTGGCGAACGCGCAACCGCCTCGCCGCGGCGCAACAGATCATTGCCGCGTTGCGTGCGGAGGGGGCGCTCGAAGTCTCCGACCTGCTTCGTCCGCTGCGGCATGCGGCGGCCACGGCCGACCTTTCGGACCCCGAGTGGACCGAGCTCGTCGAGTATCTGGTCGGGCTCGGACTCGCCAAACGGATGGGCGACCGGGTCGCCCCGGGTCGAGGGACGCTCCATCGGTTCTACGCGTCCCTTTCGCTGATTCCGGACGAACGGACCTACCGCTTGCGCGACATCGGGACCCGCCGGCTGATCGGGACCCTCGACGAACGATTCGTGCTGACCCAGATCCTGGCCCAGCCCGAGGAGATCTTCCTGCTCCACGGTCGGACCTGGAAGGTCGTCGAGTATCGGGACGGCGAGCTTCTGGTCGAAACGGTCCAAGAGATCGGGCGGGAACCGCGATGGGCGGGCGAGGACCTGCCGGTCCCGTTCGACGTCGCCCAGGAGATCGGCCAGCTACGTCGGGACGGAAAGTTCGCCGGGTACCCGATCTCGCCCGCGGACCAGCATCATCTCGAGGAACGCCGGAGCGCCGCCGCACTCGCCGGAACGATCCCGACCGACCGACGCGTGACGGTCACCGCGGTCGGCCGGGTGGTGGTCTACGGAGCGTGTTTTGGCACCCGGACTAACGAGACACTCTCGCTTGCGACGGCCGGCCTGCTCACCGCCCGACTGGGAGCTCGTGTCGAGGTCGCCTCGGTCGAGCCCACCTGGTTCGTGCTCGAGCTCCCGATCGCGGTGGATTCCGCGACGCTCGTCGGCGCGCTTTCGATCGAGCCGGGGACGTTGGGCCCCCTCGTGGAGCGTCTCGTGCCCACGGGCCTCGACTATCGCTGGGTGTTTCTCGCGGTCGCCCGGAAGCTGGGGGTGATCCCTGCGTCGGCCGACCCGCGCGACCTTCGGACCCTCGACCCTCTGCTCGCGGCGAGCCGAACCAACCCTCTCGGCGAGGAGACCCTGGAAAAGACGCTCCACGACCGCTACGACATCGACCACGCGACGCAGGTACTCGAACGGATCCGGGACGGGGGGATCGAGGTCGTCGCCACCCCGTCATCTCCGTTCACCAACGGACCGCTGGAACGGCTCGAGTGGCGGACCGTCCTCGACGTTCCTCCACCGACCCTGTTGAAAGCGGTCCAGGAGCGGCTCGCGAAGGAACCGCTGACCCTGGTCTGCCTGCGCTGCGGATTCCTCCGAACGACGACCCCCTCCCGATACAAGGCCGAGGGAGGAAGTCGATGCCTCCTGTGCCATGGTTCGCTCTCCGCCGTGCTCTCGCCCCGGCGTACCCAGGAGATCGACCGACTCAGTGCCTATGCCAAACGAAAGCGGGCCGGCACCAAACCGGCGGCCGGTCGTCGGGTCCGCCGAGAGCGGGCCCTCGCAGCCGAGACCGAGACCTTGGTGCGGGCGGGGTATACCTCAGCCGAATTGCTCGCCCACTACGGGGAGCGCGCTCTTTTCGCCCTCGCCGGCCGGGGGATCGGTCCGGAAACGGCCCGTCGCCTGCTGATGCGCCTGTACCGGGACGACAGTGCCTTCTTCACGGAGATCCTCCGCGCGGAACGCGCGTACGCCCGCACACGGGTGTTCTGGGACTAGGCGGCCTGGGCGAGGCGCCGAACCAACTCCTCGACTGCTTCTCGAGGGGCGTCCGTGCGAAAGCCCTCGGGTCGGGCATGAGTTCGCGCCGCCCGGAAGCCGAGCGAACGAAGGCCCTGTTGAACGCTCGCGAGCGACAGCGGCATCGGCAGACCGAGCTTCGCCGCGAGGAGATTCGCTTCGAAATAGAACGGCCGGTCGACCGTGACCTCCTCCTGAAGTCGGGCAATCAGCCGCTCGATCTCCCGCGGCCGAGCGGCTCCCTCGGGGGTTGCAAGACGAGCGACGAGCGCGGGGTCGAAGAGAGGACCGAGCCACATGGGTCCGTACGGTCCTCGGCTCCCGACGAAGGGCCCATGCCACCGTTCCGGTTCGATCACGCCGACGGGGGCCGGGTGCGGCAATCGGTCGACGACTTCGAGATAGGCCCGGACGTAGTGGTCCCGGGAATAGGCGAGCAGAGGACGGATCGAACGACCTTGGCGCTCCGCTTCGTGCGAGAGATGGGCCAAGAGGATGCGAAGCCCTCCTTCGGGCCCCAGGCGACCTCGCACGGGGCGGGCACCGTAGCGCTGGGCACACGCTGCCGGTTGGGCCCCCGCGAGAACCATCATGTCGGTCGCCGTGACGGCAAGGACCCCCCCGGGACGGACCGCTGCGACCGCGACGGGGACGAACGGCACCGGCGTGCCGTACGGGTCGAGGTCGACGTAATCGAACGGTGCTCCGGGCGGCGGAATCCGCGCATCTCCCTCGAACGCCGAGGCGCCCGGGAAGCGAGCGACGTTCTCGCGGAGGACCCCGGCCGCCTCGGGGTTCGCTTCCGAGAAGGCGAACGAGCGGAAGACCCCGGATTCCCGAAGTAGACGAAGCCCTCGGACTCCGGTGGCGCTCGTCATCTCCCATCCCGAGCGTTCGCCGAGAGGGGACGGGACAAGCGCCCGCGCGAGGGCAATTCCGAGGTCGCGGTCCCCCGCCATCGCCGGATTGTAGAATACCGGAGACCGTCGACCCGGGCCCCGGCCCGGGACGACGAGCGGCAGCCGGAGCTCGGTGCGCCCTTCGCAGGCGAGGCCTAGTGGGCTCGGCCGGTGATGAGCTTGACGATCTTGAACGCGAGAAGGTTCTTGTTCACCGGTGTCACTTCGAGCAGGCGTAGTTCGTCCCTCCGACGGATGTCCTGGAGCAATGGGTTCCTTGACTTCTTGTGGAGGGTCATGACGATCGACTTGCGGGCGTCGAGAGTATCGATCACGCTCTGGGTGAACAGCTCGCTCTCGACCTCCATCTTCCCGACTTCGTCGATCACGATCACATCGGCGGATTCGCGCGCCTCGGCGAGCGCTCGGGTCCCGAGTCCCTCGAGCGCCGAGATGTTCACGCCGTAGCGCCCCGAGCGCACCCGAGACTTCAGCCCCTCGTGGGCGAAGACCTCGTGCTCCTTCGTCATCCAATCGGTGATCTGAAAGCCGGCGCGGCGTTGCTTCTCGACGATCGGCTCCGTGACCATGCCACCGACCGTGACGCCCTCCTCCTCGAGGAGCTCGATGATCCGGAGCAGGGTCTGGGTCTTGCCCGAGCCCGGGAGGCCCGTGATCCCGATCTTGACCGGAGGAGAAAGTCGACGAGGCATTGCCAATTAGACCGCTAGGTTGTGTTGTACGCGTGCAGCCAATAAGAAGCCATCGTGAGGGGACGCCGGCGCGGGGGGCCGGTCCCGGCGGCTTCGACGCGAGCGGGCCGGACTCTTCGGTCTATCCGCCTCGGGAGGATACGCGGTTGCTCCTGCCGTACTCGGAGGTGCCGCGCGACACCCTTTTCCTCGAGGTGGGGACCGGGGCCGGCCTCGCCGCTCTCGCCGCGGCGCGACGAGGGGCGCGGGTCGTCGCCACCGACCTCAATCCCCACGCCCTTCGCCGGCTTCGGACCCGAGCGCGAGAGCAAGGCGTCGAGCTCGCTCTCGTTCGGACCGACCTGGCCCACGGTCTCGGACGGTTCGATAGAATCCTCGCGAATCCGCCGTACTTGCCGACCCGGCCGGAGGAACGGGACCCCGACCGGTGGCACAACCTGGCCCTGGACGGCGGCCCCGACGGCTGCCGCGTTACCGCTCGCCTGGTGGAGGAGCTGAGAGAGCATCTCGTTCCCGGAGGCAGCGCCTTTGTCCTGGTCTCTTCCCGCCAGAACGCCGAGGGGATCGCACGAATTCGCCGCGGCTGGGAGGCTCGCGGCGGAGTCCTCGAGGTGGTGGATTCCCGGCGCCTCGAAGGCGAGCGGTTGGAGGTTTGGCGACTGGCTCTCGCTTCGGTCTAGACGTGACGTTCCGCGTACGAGAGGATCGCGTCGAAGAACCGCCGTCCGTCCCCGAACCCCTCGGCGGATCCGGAGCGGGTCCAATCCGGAGCTTGCGCACGGTAAAAGGCCCGCTCGGGGTGTGGCATCAGACCGAAGACGTTCCCTTCGGGGTTCGTGAGCCCCGCGATGTTCCCCTCGGAGCCGTTGGGGTTCCACGGATAGGTGGCCCGCGAGCCGTCCGGCGCCACCCATCGGAACATCACTTGGCCGTTCTCCTCCACGGATCGGCGCAGTTCCTCGCTCCGGAGCACGAGCTTCCCCTCGGCGTGGCCGGAGGGGAAGAGGAAGCGGGTCCCTTTCGGTACTCCCTGCAGCGGGGGAAAGATGCCGCCGTCCCACGCCACGAAGGTCGGTCGGCACTCGTAGTGCCCGGAGTCGTTCGTCATCAGGGCCGCCTCGGGGGTCATGAGTCGTCCCCCGGGGTGCCCGGGCAGAAGACCGAGCTCGGTGAGGACTTGGAAGCCGTTGCAGACCCCGGCCACGATGCGGCCGCTTCGGACGAACTCCTCGAGTTCCGGACCGATCGCCGCCCGAACGCGGGCCGCGAAGATCGCCCCGGCGCGAACGTAGTCACCCGCCGAGAAGCCCCCCGGTACGAACAACGCCTGGTAATCGAGGAGACGGCGTCGTGCTTCCGGAAGTACCTCGCGTCCTACGAGCTGCTTCAGGTGCACGATCTCGGGGCGCGCCCCGAGGGCCGAGAGCGCCTCACGCAGCTCGTCATCGCAGTTCGTCCCCTCGATCGAAAGGAGCGCGATCGCGAGGTCCTGACGGGCCACAGTCGTCGGAGACGACGGGGAGCTTAACCGTTCCTCGCCGACCCGACTATCCTATCGGCCCGCCCGTGCCGAGTGGGGGGTGCAGATAGTGGACCCGAAGCCGCTGGCCGCGTCGAACGACCCGTCGGCCCGGGGGGAGCAATGCGAACGCCGTCGCGCCGGAAAGGCTCGTGATCACCGAGGAACCCCGGTACGTCGTGTACGCCCGCCCGTTCTCGAAGCGCAACGGCACGATCGTCGCGAGACCCGGCGTAGGGGCCGCGGCGTCGCTGCCCAGCACCGCCCAGCCGTCCGTCCATCCGGGCCCGGGACGACGTGCCAGTCGGCGGAGAACCGGGAGCACGAGCCAGTACATGTTCGCCAGACAGGAGGTAGGGTGACCCGGCATTCCAACCACGACCTTGCGGCCACTGCGGGCCGCCAGCGTCGGCTTGCCGGCGCGAACGGCGATCCCGTGGAAGAGAAGGGTGCCGACTTTCGGGAGGATGCGGGGAAGATGGTCCCGTTCTCCGACCGAGCTCCCCCCCGTGGCGAGAACGAGGTCGCAGCGGGCGAGCGCCGAGCGAATCGCGCGCTCGATCATGGCTGGCTGGTCGGGGACGGGTCGGTGGACCTCCGGGATCCCGCCGGCGGCGAGCACGACGGAGGCGATCGTGGCATTGTTGCTCTCGTAGATGCGACCGACCTCGGGAGGGTCGCCCGGGGAGAGGAGCTCGTTCCCGTTCGGGATGACCGCGACGCGGGGGCGAGCGAACACCGGCACCTTCGGGATCCCGCAGGCGGCGATCGCGCCGACCGCGGGAGCCGAGAGCTCCTCGCCCTGGCGGGCCAGAAGCGCCCCGCGAGGAAAATCGTGCCCGGGAGGAGAGATGCGGTCCCCTTTCGAGATCGGCCGGAAGACCCGGACGACTCCACCTTTGCAAACGACCTCTTCGAAGACGACGACGGCGTCAGCGCCCTTTGGAATCGCTCCTCCGGTGGCGATGGCGACCGCCTCGCCGCGCCGCAAGAGTCGGGGAAACGCCTGCTCGGCGAAGACTTCCCCGACCACGGGAAGTTCCGCGGGACGAGCTCGGGTCGCGTCGACCGTGTCCTGGCTCCGGAGAGCGTAACCGTCCCAGGTGGTCCGGGGGAATCCGGGGACGGGCACCGGCGCGCGGACGTTCGCGGCGAGGACGCGTTGGAAGGCTTCTTCGACCCGTACCTGCTCGATCCGGTCGATCGGCCGGGTCGCTGCGAGAAGGCGGCGACGGGCCACATCGACCGGAGTCAACCGACCGAACGCATGCATCTCCATCGAGCGGTCCTACCTCTTGCCCTCGATCCATCGGGCGGAACTGCGAGTGCCGGCGGCGAGGCACCCGGTGAGCGGCTCCCCGGCGAACCACGCCGCGTAGAAACCACCCCGGAAGGCGTCGCCCGCCCCGACCAAGGTCCGGACCCGAGCGTGCGGAGCGGCGGGCACGTGGGCGGTTCCGGCCCGGGAGAACGCCGACGCCCCGTTCTCGCCTTCGGTGCGGACCACGAGGGGAACGAGTTCGAGAAGCCCGTTTACCCGACGCGTGCCAATGAACTCGAGCGCGCGAGCGATCTCGGACCGGTTCCCGAACAGGACCTCCGAGCCTCGGAGAAGCTCCCGGAACGACTTTCGATCCCACCGATAGTGAATCTCCTGCGCGGGGTCGGCCGCCACCCGCAGACCGCGTTTTCGGGCCGCGGCAAGAAGTCGGAGCTGGAACGCGGGGTCCGCGGTCGTCAAGTGGAGCCAGGAATACTCGGTGAGCCACTTTTCCGGAAGCGGGGCGCCGCGGGTCTTTGCCATTGCCCCCTGGTCGATGAGCGTTCGTTGGACGCCGTTCCGGTCCTCGAGGATGTAGCACGTCGGCGTCGGGGTCCCGGCCACTCGCTCAACGCCTCGAACGTCGACTCCGCTGCTCCGCAGCTCCGAGATGTACTTTTCTGGGAAGCCGTCCCCCACTCGAGCGACCAGTCCGGTGGCCACTCCGAGGCGGGAGGCGACTCGCACGATGTTCGTCGCCGTTCCCCCCAGCTCGGCTCGGTGCGAAACGACCGGAACGGTCCGGTCCGGCGGAGGGAACGATTTCACGGAGAGGAACCGGTCGATGTTCACGTGGCCCGAGACGAGCAGGTCCCGGGGCCGGTCGGCGACGCCTCCACTCATGGTCGGCGAAGTCGGGTGAACCCTGCGCTCCCTTAGCGCTTGGGGGATGCGGGGAGCGACTTAAGGCGGCGAGAGGTTCCCGCCGAGGACGGCATGCTCGTCGTAGGTTCCATCCTGGACATCGAGGGCGCGCGGCCGGCCTACGTTCGCCTGCGTCACGGTCGCGTGGTGGAGGTCGGCGCGCGTGGTACAGAAGGGCGTCGCCGAGGGGAACGCACGATCCGGGGGATCGTCGTCCCTTCGCCGGTCAACGCGCACACCCACCTCGGGGACTCGGTGTCGGTTCGGGAACCACCACCGGGTCCGGTCTCCCGCCTGATTCAACCGCCCCATGGATACAAGTTTCAACTCTTGGCCACCACGACGCGAGCGACGAAGGTCCGGGCGATCCGGGCCGCCCTCCTTCGGATGGAGCGGGACGGCGTCGCGGCCGTCGTCGATTTCCGCGAGGAAGGACGTCCGGGGGTCGAGCTGTTGCGCGAAGCCGCCCGGGGGAGCTCGGTCCGGGTCCTCGCCCTCGGCCGGCCTCTCGCCCGACCGGTCGATCGGGGCGAGCTCTCTCGGCTTCTCTCGGTGGCGGACGGAGTGGGCCTTTCGAGCGCCCGGGACGAGACCGAGGAGACCCGTCGGACCGTGGCTCGCGCGTGCCGAGCCGGGGGAAAGAAGTTCGGTCTTCATGCCAGCGAGGCGGTCCGCGAAAAGCCCGAGCGCTACCTCGACCCGAGGCCGGACCTGCTCATTCATCTCGCGAAGGCGACCGTGGACGACCTCGCGACGGTCCGCGATGAGCGCGTCTCGGTCGCGGTCTGTCCCCGGTCGAACGCCCTGTTCGCCCGCCAGCCCGACCTACGCTCGATGGAGCGACTCGGTCTCTCGGTGCTGCTCGGTACCGACAACGCGATGTTTCACGCTCCGTCGCTGTGGCGGGAGATGGAGTTCGCCTACGTCGCCTCGCGCCTGCGACAACGCCCGGTCTCCGCGGCGTTCCTCGCTCGGGCCGCGCTCGTCGAGCCGTGGAAATGGCTCGGCGTACCGGAGGCCGCGCTGGTGGTTCCCGGCATGCCGGTTCCCCCGGTGATTCTCCGCCTGCCCCCGGAAGACCCGGCGTATCAGGTGGTGACCCGAACCACCGAACACCTTATGCTCCGGTTCCCGCCCCTCAGCCGACCGGCCGCGGTGCGACGATGAAGAGTGACGAGCTGTTCGCCCTGTTGCGCCGACGCGGCGTGCTCTGGCCTACGGCCGAGATCTACGGAGGCGCCCAGGGCCTCTACGATTACGGACCGCTCGGGGCGGCTCTCAAACGAAGGATCGAGGAGGCTTGGAACGCCTGGTTCGTCAGTCTGTCGCACGATTACTACCTCCTCGACCCGGCGGAGATCCTCCCGGAAGCGGTGGTTCGCGCCTCGGGCCACCTCGAAAATTTCACGGACCCGGAGGTGACCTGCGAGAACTGCCACAGCGCGTTCCGTGCCGACACGGTCCTCGAGAAGATTCGTCCGGAGGGAGTCGACGGTCTTTCGCCCGCCGAGATCGGAGAGATCGTCCGGGCGCACGGGGTGAAGTGCCCGAGCTGCGGCTCCGCCAACTTGAGCGTTCCTCGCCCGTTCAACATGATGTTCGGGCTCGACTTCGGAGTCACGGGCCGCGAGCGGGTCTACCTGCGCCCCGAGACCGCGCAGAGCAGCTACCTTTCCTTCGCCCGGATGTGGGACGTCGGACGCCACGCGCTCCCGCTCGGGATCGCCGTCGTCGGAAGGGCCTACCGCAACGAGATCGCGCCCCGCCAGGTCCTTTTCCGAATGCGGGCGTTCACCCAGGCGGAGCTCCAGATCTTCTTCGACCCCGAATCGTTCCCCCTCCCGTTCGAGCGGGTGCGCGACGAGAAACTCCCGGTGCTGCGAGCCGCTCGGCGGCTCGCGGGTTCCGAGGACATCGAGCTCATTTCCGCGACCGACCTCGTCGGCTCGGGCGGACTGCCCGAGTTCTATGCCTTCCACCTGGTCCACACCTTCCGTTTCTATCGCGATGTGCTCGGATTCCCCGCGGAGCGGCTCCGCCTGCTCGAAAAATCCGACCAGGAACGGGCGTTCTATAACCGGATCCAGTTCGACGTCGAGGCGAACCTCGAGAGCCTCGGCGGGTTCAAGGAAATCGGCGCGGTCCACTACCGGGGAGACTACGACCTCGGTCGACACAGTCAGGGCTCGGGAAAGGACCTCTCGGTCACGCTCACCGGGGGCCGCTCGGTCCTTCCCCACGTTCTTGAGTTGACGTTCGGACCCGACCGAGCCCTCTGGGCCACCGCGGACCTCCACCTCGGAAAGGACGGGGAACGAACCGTCTGGCGCCTCCCGGCGTACCTGGCTCCCGTGCCGGTCGGGGTCTTCCCGCTCATCGCGAAGGAGCACGCCCCCTTCGCGCTGCGTCTCTCCGATGAGCTCGTCCGCGCCGGGGTCCCGAACCAGTACGACGAGTCGGGGACGATCGGGAAGCGCTACGCTCGGATGGACGAGGCCGGCACGCCGTTCTGCGTGACCGTCGACGGCGACACGGTCGGCGACGGCCCCCAGCGCGGCACCGTCACGGTCCGGACCCGCGACTCGAAGGCGCAGGAACGGGTGCCGGCCGCCGAGCTCGCAATCCGCCTCGCGCCGTTCTTGAGGCCTCCGCGACCGACGAGGGCGTAGCCCCGCCGCCCACGTTCCGCCCCAAGACAACGGCTATATCTCGCATCCGAGTCCCTGGGTCTCGATGGCGACCGGCGGAGGCGAACCCCCCCAACCGATGACGGCGGCCACTCCGCTCGCCGCGCGTCGTTCCCGGTGGATCGGCCAGCAGTACGCGGACATCACCAAGCTCCGAGAGATCGCGGCCCGCCACGACCGGGCGGCGGCCCGGGCGAACCAACGGGTCGCGCGGCTCAACACTCGCATCGATAAACTTCGGCACCAGGCCACGCTCCTGCGAGAGCGGGGCCAGAGGGTCCTCGCGGAGATTCCCGAAATCGAGCAGCAGATGAAGCAGCACGAACGGGACATTGAGGCGGCGACCAAGAAGACCGGGGGCGCCCCGATCGGCTCCGACGTGACCGGGCTTCACTATCGCGTCCGCAAGCTCCAGCAGAAGGTGGTCGACCGCCAGCAGAAGGCCCGGGCCCTCGAGCTGCGCGCCGCGACGAAGACCCAGAAGACCGCCGAACTGAAAGTCAAGGTGGACCGGTACGTGGAGACGGCCCGGCTCGAGGAGCAGGAGGCCGTTGCGTTCAAGCAACGAGCGGACCGACTGCAGATGATCTCGGAGCACGAGGTCGCGGACCAGCTCCGGTCGACCGCGGGCGGCACGAAGAGTGCCTCCGACGAGCCGCCTCCCTCGCTATGAAACTCATCGTCACCGTCGGCATGCCCGGTTCGGGCAAGGACGAGCTCGTCGGCGTCGCGCGGTCGATGGGTCTCGCGACCCTGAAGATGGGCGACCTCGTCCGGGACGAGACGCGGCGGCGAGGGCTCCAGGTGACGAACCAGAACGTCGCGCGGATCGCCTCCGAGGAACGCGACAAGCACGGACCGGGGGTCTGGGCGCAACGGGCCATTCCCAAGCTCACCGAGACCCGAATGCTGGTGGACGGATGCCGGTCCGATACCGAGGTAACGGTCTTCCGCCACAACTTCGGCGACCTCTTCGTACTCGGGATCTATGCCTCCCCCGAGACCCGGCACGACCGCATGGCGAGTCGCAACCGGGCCGACGACGCCGCCGACCTCCAGGAGTTCTTCGACCGCGACCGCCGCGAACTCAAGTGGGGGATCGGCAACGCGTTCGCGGTCGCCGACGGCATGCTCGTCAACGAGGGGACGCTCGACGATTTCCGTCGGGCGGGGCGCGCGATGCTCGAAAAGATCCTCGCGCGCGAGGAGTGAACGACCGGCCTCACGCGATCGTCGTGGGCGGCCCGCGCGAGTAGAGCTCGCGGACCGAGTCGAACCGTTCCCGGTCCACGACCACGGCGAGCGGGGGCCGGTCCGCCGCGAGCGAGGGAAGTCGGTCCACGAGGAACTGGTCGCGAGCGCCGGCGAACCCGCGGGAACCGCGTCCCGAGGCGATCTGCGCGTCCCATGCGAGGGCGTACTCGTCCGGGGTCGATGGGGTCGGGGGGCTGCGGGCGACGCGGCGTTCGCGGACCGTCCGGCGAACGAGCTCGAAATAGCCGATGTGCTGAGCGAAGAGCGATGCGGTGTGCTCGTCGTCCGGGTCGAGCGGCTCCACGGGCACGCCCCGCGACCGGGCCCAGCGTAGGACCTCGACGAACGACGGGTTCGGGACCCGCACTTCGCCGAACCGGACGAGCCCGCGGACCTCGCTCGTCTCGTTGGCCGTGAGCGGGACCACCGGCTCCGCATCGGAGGCCACGAAGTAGTCGTGCAGGCTGCGGAGCTCGTCCCCCGATAAGCCGAGCCCGACCCGGGCCGGAGCGAACTGGTCGAGCGAGGAAAGCACCCAGGCGACCTCCGAGGTGAGCCCTCGGACAGGAGCGAGCAGCAGGATCGAAGGCGCGTTTCCGAGCCTCGCGGAGATCACGGGCCTTCCCGCTCGGTGATCTCCTCGATGAGCTCGTCCGGGTCGCGGTGGCGCCGGAGCTCGGTAATGGTGAGGATGGGAAGTCCGGAGATGGCCGACCGGGTCACCGGGTCCCGTACGACGAAGAGGGCGTGTCCCTCGGCCACGCGGGCCAATCCGTGCAACACTTCCGCCCGATGGAGGGCGGTCCTCAAACTTCCCACCGCCGCGAGCAGGACATCGGGAGTCCGGGCGAGCGCATCGAACGGCGCCCGGACGGTCACGGTGACCTCGAGACCCATGCCGTCCAACTGCCGCACGACCCCGTCCCGCAGGGATTCTCCTGCCCGGGGCAGCGAACCTTCCTCCGAGGGCTCCGAACGAGCCGCGGGTGCCTCGTTCTCGCCCTCCTTACGGACCCGGGCCGACCAATCGAAGAGGTCGATGGGCCGCACGACGGTTTCTCCTAGGAAATTCTCGATCCGCTCGATCACGAGCGCTTCGGCACCGGCGCTTTCCTCGTAAAGCTGGATCGCTCGGCGGGAAACCCCGGCGATGCTCGCGAGAGTGCCGAGAGAAAGTCCCCGCTCGCTCCGCAGCTGTCGCAGCCGGGGTCCGTCCACCTGGGCGAAGGTCCCTCCGGGGCTCGCGTAGAGAAACGGCGGCAACGCCTTTTCGAGAAACTCCTTAAGCGTCTCTTCGTTGATGATAGGCACGCCGTAGCGCGTGTAGACGACCCCGGGGTCGAGGTCCGACGCACCGGAGTTCTGACCGATCACGAGGGTGATCGCCGGGAACAACTGGCCGAGTTCGCGAAGGCGCGTCGCTTCCTCCGAGTCGAGCGCGTCGATGTTCTTGAGGACCTTGACCAGGAGCAGGGTCGCGTCCCGGCGGGCCGCGAGGTCGAAGCTGGTCGGGCGGATGGCGTGGGTGTCCGCTACGTAGAACCCCGCCCGCTCGAGCAGCGATCGAATATGTTCGATCGAACGCTCCCGCGAGGACGGCACCCGGCTTCCCCCGGAATAATCCAATTACCTCTTGTATATAAGTCAGTATGGTTCCAACTCTCGGAGAGGTCGACTCGGGAGCGAGCGCGAATCGTCTTGGGCGCCGCGCCGCTGGGGGGTCGTGGAGGGGCTTCTTCGTCCGGTCGCGGACGCCCCGGCGCTGGTCCTCGAACCAACGCGTCGGACCGAGCCGAGGAGACTCGTCGTCGCCGACCTGCACCTGGGTCTCGGCAGCACTCCCGAGCGGCCGCTCGGTCCGCCCGAGGGCGCGGCCGACCGGCTCGCCGAACGGCTCCTCGAAATCGCCCGCTCCACCCGGTCGGATGCGATCATCATCGCGGGCGACGCGAAGCATCCGATCGTGGGGACCCCGCCCGCGTTGCGGCCCGTGGTCTTCGATTTCTTTTCCGAACTCCTGAGGGAGGGATTGGCGGTCGAGCTGGTTCTCGGCAACCACGACGTGGGGATCGTGCGACACTTGCCGCGGGAGGTCATGGTACATCCGGCCACCGGTCTCGTATACGGGAACGTCGGGATCTTCCACGGTCACCGATGGCCATCGAATCCGGTCCTCCGGGCTCGACAGCTCGTCGCCGGTCATCTTCATCCGGGGTTTCGATTGGCGCCGACGGTCGACGACCCCGAGGGCAAACGTCGCTGCTGGGTCAGGGTCGAGAGAACCCCTCCGCCCGCGAGGAGGTCCCGCCGCCGACTCCATATCGAGCCCCGGGCCCGCGAGGTCGTCATCCTGCCGGCCTTCAACCCGATCGCCGGCACGGAGGCGCTGAACCGAGCCCGACCGGCTCGCGGTCGGTCCTTCCTGTACCGAAGGTTTCTTGCGAGCGGAGTCGTCCGAGCGTTCTTGCTGGACGGGACCGACTTAGGGGTCCTTACGACCTCGTCGGAGGCTTCCCACCGCCCGCGAGCAGCGGGGCGAGCTCCGTCGGGTCGGTGACCGGCGGGGCGCACGCGTTCCCAAAACAGACCAGAGCGCGAGCTTCCCGAGACTCGCCCTGACCCACGATCTCTCCGGGCAGGGAGAACGGGGGCGGAGGGTGCCCCAAGAACACCCAGACGTTGGGATGCCAGGCTCGGCGAGCGGCCCGAAGGAGTTCCTCGGCGCGCGCGCCCGTTCCCTCGACGACTACCGTGGCGGAAGGCGTGGTAAGAAGGCCCGCGGCGAGCGCCGAGCCCGACGCGAAGAGACCGGCCCCTGCGAGGCGTCGGGAGATCGGCTGCAGGAGGGCCCGCGCTTTCTCGCTCCAGCGATCGTCGTGAGTGAGAGAGGAGGTTCGTAGGAACGCCAAGGCGGCCGCGGCGTTCGCCGATAGATGGGGGCTGTCCTCGAGCGGATACGACGGTTCGGTCACCCCTCCGACCACGGGCCCGTCGTAGAGGCCGGGCGCGAGGTCGCGGAGGAGACCATCTTCCCCCCGGAACTCCCGGTCGACGAGTTCGAGCAAACTCACCGCGGTCTCGAGATATCGAGGCTCGGCGACGACTCCCGAGAGTTCGAGGAGTCCCGAGGCGAAAGCGACCTGGTCCTCGAGAAGGCCGAACCCGTGCGCCCCGTCCGGGTCGATTCGGTGGGCCATGCCCTGTCCGGGTCGGAACGCTTCCTTTAGGAGACGGTCCGCGGCCTTTCGGGCATCGGCGAGGACGCTGCTGTCGCCCAAGAACGCCCCGGCGCGGGCGAACGACGCGATGAACCGGCCGTTGATGTCGGCATAGACCGCGCGGTCGACCGTCGGCGTCGGTCGGCTCGCTCGTACAGCGCGAAGCTTCGCGACCGCCCGGCGGAGCGCGGGGTCGGCGGCCGCTGCCGAGTAGATGCCCTCCGCGGCCTCGGCGAGGGGAACCAATCGAAAGAGGACGTTGCGGTCCGGGTCATGGGACATCCGGCCGTCGGTCCCCACTCCGAAGAACCGAACGACCAGCCGCAGCTCGTCGGGCTCCAGGGCTTCCTTGAGCTCGGTCCGGGACCACGTGAAGTATCCGCCGTCGTCGCCCGGGGCGTTGTCGGCGTCCTGGCTGGCTCCGAATCCTCCCCGAGGGTCCGCGAGAATCTCCCGTACCCAGCCGATCGTGGACCGCACGACCTCCTCGAGACGCGGGTCCTGGAACCGGGCCGCCCCCTCGGTGTAGGCAGAGAGCAGCGCCGCGTTGTCGACCCCCATCTTTTCGAAATGCGGGATGTGCCACCCTTCGTCCACGGAGTACCGGTGGAACCCTCCGGCGACCTGGTCGAAGAGTCCTCCGTCGGCCATGCGGAGGAGCGTCTCGTGCGCCCGCTCGAAACTCAAGGTAGTGCCGTTCGCGAACCCATCCCAGAGGAGGAACGATACGGCGGTCGGGTGCGGGAACTTCGGCGCCATCCCGAAACCGCCGTTCACCGGGTCGAAGCTCGAATGGACCTCCCCGCGGACGTTCTCGACGAACGCGTCGAGAGGGCGGTCGGCGGGAGAGCGCGATTCGCGCATCCGCTTGAGTGCGCTCTGGATCGCCTGCGCGTTCTCGCGGATCCGCTCGGGTTCTTCGCGGTAGAGACGGGAGACCTCCTTCAGAACGCGACGGAATCCCGGTCGGCCATGGCCGTCCGTTGGAGGAAAGTAAGTGCCCCCGAGAAAGACCTCGCCCTCCGGGGTGAGGAAACCGGTGAGCGGCCATCCCCCTTCGCCCGTGAGGGCCCCCACTTGCCGCTGATATCGTCGGTCGATCTCAGGATGCTCGTCGCGGTCGACCTTGACCGCCACGAAATGCTGGAGCAGAAGACGGGCGACTTCCGGGTCCGAGTACGTGCCCTCGTCCATGACGTGGCACCAGTGGCACCACGAGGCCCCGATGTCGAGCAGGATGGGTCGTCCCGTTCGACGTGCTAACTCAAACGGCTCGGGCCCCCACGGGTACCACTCGATCGGCTGTTCGGCCGCGCTCCGAAGGTAGGAGGAGGACCGGTCCGCGAGCCGCCAGCCTCCCGTTCGAGCGGACCCCGTTTCCGCGGGAGGGCTCATGGGCGGAAAGGGCCGCCCGCGCCTCTTACGGTTGTCGGACCGCGCCCCCGGACGACGTCCGTCGAGACCGGGAGGCGCGTAACCGGCTCACGGAAGCGTTACTGCCCGCGCGCTCGTTATAAAGGGGGCCTCAGTGCCCGGGCGAGGCGTTCCCGATGGAGATGCAACCCGGTCAAATGGCCTACGACCGGGCGATTACGGTCTTTTCGCCCGACGGGCGGCTCTTCCAGGTGGAATACGCCCGCGAGGCGGTGCGCCGGGGGGCCACGACGGCCGGTGTGGTCTATTCGGACGGGGTCGTGCTCATCGCCGACCGACGGATCCCGAATCCGAAGCTCGCGGAAGCATCGAGCCTCGAAAAGATCCATCAGATCGACGAGAACATCGCGTGCGCGACCGCGGGCCTCGTGGCGGACGCCCGCGTGCTGGTCGATTACGCCCGGCTCTCCGCCCAGATCAATCGCGTCACGTACTCCGAACCGATGTCGGTCGAGCTGCTCGTGCGCCGGATCTGCGATTACAAGCAGCAGTACACCCAATTCGGCGGCGTCCGCCCGTTCGGGACGGCCCTCCTGGTCGGCGGCTACGACGACGGCGGGATCCACCTCTTCGAGACCGAACCGTCCGGTTCCCTCACCAGCTTCAAGGCGGCGAGCACCGGCGGGAACAAGGGACCGGTGATGGACCTCTTCGAACAGAAGTACCGTCCGGGGATGGACCGCGACGCGGCGATCCTTCTGGCGCTCGAGGGCCTTCGTGCGGGCCTCGAAGAGGGCGGCAACCTTTCGCAGGTCGAGGTCTGCTCGACCCAGGTCGGCGACGGGATGACGCGATTCCCTCCGGAAGAGGTCCAGAAGTACGTCCAGCGCTTGCCTCCGGCCAGCGGTCCGGCGAAGACCGCCCGAGGATAGGCACCCCTCCCGCACACTTCCCCCATGGTGAAGGTCGAGGACGCCGTCATCGCTCGCTGGGAGACCCAGGGCTCGCGCTTCGAAGTCCTGGTCGACCCTCAGGCGGTCCAAGACCTGAAGGACGGCAAGGACGTCGACCTCTCCGACAAGCTCGCGCTCGACCAGGTGTTCAAGGACGCGAAGAAGGGCGACAAGATCTCCGAAGAGTACCTCGAGAAGACGTTCCACACCCGCAACATCGCCGAGATCGCGAAGAAGATCGTTCAGAAGGGCGAGGTCCAGGTCACGACCGAGCAGCGCCATCGGCTCCAGGCGGCGAAGCATCAGCAGATCGTGGCAACGATCGCCCGCAACGCGATGAACCCGCAGACCGGCGCACCTCATCCGGCGACCCGGATCGAGGCCGCGATGACCGAGGCCAAAGTGCACATCGACCCGTTCCGACCGGTCGACGAGCAGGTCCAGGAGGTGCTCGCGAAGCTCCGCCCGCTCATCCCGATCCGTCTCGACGTGGCCAAGGTGCGGATCAAGATCCCCGGACAGTTCTACCCCCGGGTCATCGGCGAGGTGAAGGGACTCGGGCGGATCCTCGAGGAGTACTGGCTTGGGGACGGGAGCTGGAGCGGCATCGTCGAGATTCCCGCCGGAATGCAGACCGAACTCTACGAGAAGCTCAGTGCGCGCACGAAGGGCGCCATCGAGACCGCTTTGGTTAAATAGGCCACTTCGGTCGAGCGCCCCGGTGCAGCACGCAACATGTCCAGAGGTCATCGTCCGGGCCACCGAAGCCGTGGCCCCGAGGGTTCTCCCTCGTCTCCCTCCGGGGAACGGACACTAGTTCTTCCCGGCGAAGAGATCCGCGCCCAGGGATTGAAACCGGGGCCCGGAACCTACCGCACCGGGGGCAAGGTCTACGCGAGCGTCCTCGGCTTGCTCTCCGAGCGGCCCCCGCTCGTCCAGGTGATCCCTCTCTCCGGCCGGTACATCCCGAAACCGAACGACACGGTCCTCGGCACCGTCACGGATGTCCAGGGGACGTTCTGGCTCCTCGACATCGGCGCTCCTCGTTGGGCCCCGCTCCACATGACGGGCACGCCCTGGCAGGTGGACGTGGGCGAGACCGACCGCTTCCTGCGCGTGGGCGACGCGGTCGTGGTCCAGGTCGAGAGCCTCGACGCGACCGGGCGCATCGGCGTCACGATGAACGGCGAAGGGCTCGGGAAGCTCGAGGGCGGAACGATCGTCCGCATCTCCCCGGCGCGAGTTCCGAGGGTCGTGGGGCGGAACGGCTCCATGATCGATACCATTCGAAGGCACACCGGGGCCGAAGTGGTGGTCGGACAGAACGGGCGGGTCTGGATCGGGGGTTCCCCGGACGCGATCCATCGGGTCAGCGAGGTCCTTCGCATCATCGAGGAGAACGCCCAGCACTCGGGGTTGACCGAGCGGGTCGAAAGCTACCTCCTCGCGACCATGCCGACCGACGCGAAAGGACCTGAGGAGCCTCCGCTCGAGCACGCCCACCGGGACGCGCCGCCGAAGATCCTCCCGCCCACGGACGTGGACGAGGACGCCGCCGAAGCCGAGGACGAAACGCCCGAGCCGGCGGAACCCGGCGAACATTGAATTTGGAGTTCATTTCCAAGGAGAACGAAGATGGGAAGCGTAGGAGCGAAAGAGGTCCCGGTGCTGTTGAGCCCCGAGGGGCTCCGCATCGACGGACGACGACTGGACGAACTGAGGCCGCTCAAGATCCAAGTGGGCGCGCTGCACAACGCCGACGGCTCGGCGTTCGTCGAGTGGGGCGCGAACAAGGTGATGGCGGCGGTCTACGGGCCGCGCGAGGTCCACCCGCGCCATCTGCAGCAGAACAACAAGGCCGTCATCCAGTGCAAGTACAACATGGCCGCCTTCTCGGTCGACGAGCGTAAGCGGCCGGGCCTCGACCGCCGCTCGCAAGAGATTTCGAAGGTCATCGGCGAGGCGTTCGAGTCGGTCGTTTTCGCGGAGGAGTATCCGCGGACGAGCATCGACATCTACATCGAAGTCCTCCAAGCGAACGCGGGGACCCGGTGCGCGGGCCTCGTCGCCGCGTCGATGGCGCTCGCGGACGCGGGGATCCCGATGGTCGACCTCCTGCCCGCGGTCGCGGTCGGCAAGATCGCCGGTAAGATCGCCCTCGACCTCCGGAAGGAAGAGGACAACTTCGGCGAGGCGGACCTCCCGATGGCCCTCGTGCCGCAGTCCGGTCGGCTCGTCCTACTTCAGATGGAGGGGCACATGACCGAAGAGGAGCTCTCACAGTCGCTCGAACTCGGCGTCCAGGGATGCCGGGCGATCTACGAAGTGATGAAGCAGGCGCTGCGGGACCGCTACTCGACCGGACCGGTCGGAGGTTCCTCATGAGCGAGGAGGTCTCCGCCGAGATCCTCACGACGCACATCCTCGACCTCGCGGCCGAGGGAAAGCGTCTCGACGGACGCGGTGCCGACGAATACCGGCCCATCACCGTCGAGCCGGGATTCGTCGCCAGCGCGGACGGCTCGGCCCTCGTTCGGATCGGCACCACCGCGGTGCTTTCGGGCGTCAAGCTCGAACCGGGAAAACCTTACGCCGATACGCCGAATGCCGGCACCCTCACGACCAACGCCGAGCTCATCCCGCTCTCGAACGCAATCTTCGAGCCCGGTCCTCCGCAACCCGGGGCCATCGAGGTCTCCCGGGTCGTCGATCGCGCGATCCGTGCCGCCGAGACCATCGACCTGACGCGCCTCTGCGTCACTCCGAGCGAGAAGTGCTGGACCTGCTACGTCGACATTCACGTTCTCGACCATTCGGGGAACCTCATCGACGCCGCGTCCCTCGCGGCCGTGAGTGCCCTCGCCCATACCACCGTACCGGCGAAGCGGTTCGAAATCGCCGACGCGGACTACCCGCTCGAGGTCAATCACTTCCCGGTCGAGTGCACGTTCGTGCGCCTCGGCGATACCATCGCGGTCGACCCGAGCTTTGACGAAGAGCGGGCGGCCCAGGGACGGATCACGGTCGCGACCGACGAGGTCGGCCGGGTCGTCGCGATGCAGAAGGGTCTCGTGGGGGCGTTCTCCCCGGACGACGTGAAGGACGTCGTCCGACGGGCGTTCGTCCACGGCGAGCGCCACCGACTTCTCGCGAAGGGAGGTCCGAAATGAGCAAGCGCACGAAGAAGGCCGGTCCGACCGGCTGGATGGGTCCGCGCTACGGGATCCGGATCCGCCGACGGGTCGTGGAAATCGACCGCGCCCGCGGGCCCGACGCGGCCTGCCCGCGCTGCTCGACCGTGACGCTCCACCGGGTCGCGAGCGGAGTTTTCGAATGTCGCCGCTGCGGCACCCGGTTCGCTTCGAACGCCTACGTCTTCGCGGCCCCGCCCCCGATCCAGCGGACCGAGCGCGAGCCGACCCCGGGCAACGCTTAAGCCCTTACGGAAGGTCGAATCGGTAGCCATGTTCCGTTGCATCCGGTGCGGGGAGGCGCTCCCCTCGGACGCGAACCTCTTCGGGGTTCGCTGCGACAACTGCGGGGGCAAGATCTTCACGAA
>Ga0209415_10001934_pt1 | contig 39233 bp, 30 predicted proteins | sample PeaSoiSIISIP2007_FD_187696 | JGI IMG/M metagenome (GOLD analysis project Ga0209415, IMG submission 187696) | Peat soil microbial communities from Weissenstadt, Germany - SII-SIP-2007 (SPAdes) (version 2) | ecosystem: Environmental > Terrestrial > Soil > Wetlands > Peat | place: Germany...
GAGTACGCCATCGAGGCCTTCGGCGTCGACCGCTGCATGTTCGCCAGCAACTTCCCCGTCGACGCCATGTACGGCACCTTCGACGAGCTCTACACCACGTTCAACACCGTGGCGGGCGGCCTCGACGGCGAGTCGCGCCACAAGCTCTTCGCCGGCAACGCAGAGCGCGTCTACCGCTGCTAGGAGCGCCTCGTCCGGCGGCGGTCGGCCGCGGGCGCGCCCGTCCTCACCCGACGTCCACGTCGTCGCCCACGGTGACGCCGAGGTGCACGGCCGCCGGGTCGGCGGCGTGGCGGGCGACGTCGATCCGGTAGGCACCCGCCCGGACGACCATGCGCCGGCGCTCGACGTCGCGCACGGCCAGGGCCGGGAGCGGCACACGCACGACGACGTCGGCGCCGTCGCCGGGGGCGGCCTCGACCCGGGCGAAGCCCAGCAGCCGGCGGGGCCGTCGACCGGTGCCAGCCCAGTGCTCGTGACCGCCGTAGACCTGGATGACGTCGACACCGGGCCGCGTCCCGGTGTTGCGCACCGAGCCGGTGACCACGAGCTCGCCGGGCTCCGACCGCACCGAGAACTCCCCCGAGGCGAAGGCGGTGTAGGACAGCCCGGATCCGAAGGCAAAGGCCGGGACCTGGCCTTCGCGCTCGAGAAGCCACCAGCCGTGCCACCCGTCGTAGGTGACCGCCGTGGCGTCGGCGTCGAAGGGCGGGAGCTGCGTGTCGTCGGCGGGCACGGTGAAGGGGAGCCGGCCCCCGGCGTCGACCGTGCCGAGCAGGACGTCTCCCAACCCGGCGCCTCCTTCCATCCCGGCGTACCAGGACTGGACGACGGCGGGCACCCGCTGTGCCCAGGGCGAGACCACCACGGCGCTGCCGGCCACGATGGCCACGACGGTGCGGGCGTTGGCGGCGGCAACGGCTTCGATGAGGGCCTCGTCGTCGTCATGGAGCCGCAGCGAGCGGCGGTCCCCGCCGGGGGCGAACCCGAGTGCGTCGGCGGCGGGACCGGGCGCCGGACCGGACCCATGGGCCTCCTCGTCGGCGGCCACCGCGGCGCGGAACGCCTCGGCCAGGGCCGGGTCGTCGGGGCCGGGGAAGAGCGCGGCCAGGTGCTCGGTCCCCTCGCCCCCGATGTACTCGCCTTCGTCGTCGCGGGTGTAGCCGACGACGACGAGAGCGACGTCACAGCCGGCCGCCGACAATGCGGTGGCCTCGACGTCGGCACCGTCGAGGACCGTCACCCGTTCGGACCCCAGGGCGACGCGCAGCCCGTCGACGACGGTGACCACACTCGGCGCCCAGACGTCGCTCGAGCCGCCGTCGCCCAGGTTGCGCAGTGCCGCCAGGGGGCCGATCACCGCCACGCGGCCGAGCGTCCCCGGGTCGAGGGGGAGGACGGGTCGGGCACCGACGGGCTCGTTGCGCAGGAGGACGACGGACTTGGCGGCCGCCTCCCGGGCGAGGGCCCGGTGCTCGGCACAGGCCAGCACCTCGGGACCGGGGGCGGGGCGGGCCAGGGTCTCGGCGAACCGCAGCAGCGTGGCGACGACCCGGGCGGCGGCGGTATCGACGTCGTCCCACGACACGGCGCCGTCGGCGAGGGCGCCGGGGAGCCCGTCGGCCCGGCGCATGCGGTAGGGCATCTCCACGTCGAGACCGGCCGCCAGCGACGCCCCGGCGTCTCGCACCCCGAAGATCCAGTCGCTGATGGTGAAGCCCTCGAACCCCCACTCCTGGCGCAGGACCTCGGTGAGCAGAGCGCGGTTCTCGCCGCACCACCTGCCGTCGACCGAGTTGTAGGCGCTCATGACCGCGGCGATCCCCTCGTCGACCACCCGACGGAAGTGGGGCAGGAACACCTCGTGCAGGCTCACGTCGTCGACGGTGACGTCGACGACGAAGCGGGCGTTCTCCATGGAGTTGCACGCCAGGTGCTTGACGCACGCCATGGCGTGGCGTTGCACCCCTCGGGCGAGGGCGGCACCCATCTCGCCCACATGGAGCGGGTCCTCGCCGTACGTCTCCTGGGCGCGACCCCAGGCCGGATGGCGCAGCACGTTCACGCACACCCCGCCGTAGAGCGTGGCCCCCACGGCGCGCAGCTCCCGGCCGACGGCCTCGCCGATGCGCTCCTCCAGGTCGACGTCCCACGACGCCCCCCGGGCCATGCTCACCGGGAAGCAGGTCGCCGGCCCGATCACCACGCCGCGGGGCCCGTCGCTGAAGGCGAACCCGGGGACGCCCAGGCGCCCGACCCGGGCGGCGGGGAACGGCCGGCGGTGGTACCCGCCGGCGCCCAGGTCCTCCAACCCGGCCCAGCACGGCAGGTCGCCGTCGAGGCACCACAGGCGCTCGTCGGGGGTCATGGCCGCCACCACGGCCCGGGCGGCCTCGGCGGGGTCGGCGCCCGACGCCACCGCCGTGCGGGCGTCGTCGAAGCTGGTGCCCGGGTCCCGGTCCATCGGCAAACCGTAACGTGGCGCCAGGTGGCACACTGTCGCGGTTCGACGACGACCGGAGCACCGATGGCTGACGCACAAGATCCACAGTCCGTGCCCGGCGACCGTCGGCGGTCCGCACTGCGGATGGGGGTCTTCGTCCCCCAGGGATGGAAGCTCGAGTACTCGGGTTGGGGGGCGCGCCAGGCGTGGGAGCGCACCGTGGAGCTCGCCCGCCTGGCCGAGGAGCTGGGCTACGACCACGTGTGGGTCTACGACCACGTCGAGACCGTTCCACGTCGGGAGCCCACCCACGTGTTCGAGGCGTTCACCATGCTGGCCGCCCTCTCCCAGCTGACGAGCCGTGTCGGCCTGGGCCAGCTCGTCACGTGCTCGTCCTACCGGAATGCGGGGCTGCTGGCCAAGGAGGCGGCCTGCATCGACGTGTTCTCCAACGGGCGGCTCATCCTCGGCCTGGGGGCGGGGTGGTTCGACGAGGAGTACCGGTCCTACGGGTACGAGTTCATGGCGGCGGGGGACCGGCTGACCGCCCTGGAGGAGACGGTCTCCGCCGTTCGCAGGCTCTGGAGCGAGGAGACGGTGACGCTCCCGGGACGCCACGTCCGCCTGCGCGACGCCTACTGCGACCCCAAGCCCGTGCAGCAGCTCCCACCCATCCTGATCGGTGGTGGCGGCGAACGGGTCAACCTGCGCATCGCGGCGCGTCACGCCGACGCCACCAACTGGCAGGTCGGCGTGGAGGCATTCCGCCGGAAGTCCGATCTCCTCGAGCGCTACTGCGAGGAGATCGGCCGGCCCTTCGCCGAGATCAGCCGGACCCACGGTCCGGACTGCCGGATCTTCGACACCGAGCACGACCTCCGCCGGTGGTGCGACGAGGACGAAGGCGGCCATCTCTGGAAGCGCCAAGCTCCCGACGACTACATACGCGAGAACCTGGTCGGCACCGTCGAGCAGGTGGCGGAGAAGACGCAGGCATTCGTCGACGCCGGGGCTCGTGAGTTCATCTTGTGGCTGCGCGACTATCCGTCGGACGACACGCTTCGTCGCTTCATCGGCGAAGTGGTCCCGATGCTCACGGTGTGATTCCGCACGACGACTGGGGACTGCGGTCGGTTCCCCCGGCGCTCGCCGATCGCTACGTCGACGCGGGCTACTGGCGCGACGACACGGTGGGCCAGGTGCTCGCCGGCGCCATCGCCGCACGGCCCGAGCTCACGGTCAGGATCCGCTCGTCGGTGCGGCCATGGAGCGGCACGTTCGCCGACGTCCTCGACGCAGCCGGGCGACTGGCCGGTGGGTTGCGGGCGCGGGGCATCGGGGCCGGCGACGTGGTGGCATTCCAGCTGCCCAATTGGGTCGAGGCGGCCGTGAGCTTCTGGGCCGCCGCCCTGCTCGGTGCCGTGGTGACGCCCATCGTCCACTTCTACGGTCCCAAGGAGGTGGGCTACATCCTCCGGCGCACGGGGGTCCGGGCCCTCGTCACCGCGGACCGCTTCGGTCACCAGGACTACATAGCCACCCTCGAGGAGATCCGAGGCGACTCGCCCGCGCTGGAGACGGTGGCCGTGGTGGGCGACGGGCCGGTCCCGCCGTGGGCCGTCGCCTTCGACGGGCTGCTCGACCACGAGCCCCTGACCGCACCGGTGGTCGTCGACCCGTCCTCCCCGGCCCTGATCGCCTACACGTCGGGGACGACGGCCGACCCCAAGGGCGTGGTGCACTCGCACCGCACCATCGGCTTCGAGATCCGGCAACTGTCCGCCATGCAGACGGGGAACCCACCGCTGCTGGTGGGAGCTCCCGTCGGGCACGCCATCGGGATGCTGAGCGGGCTCCTGCTCCCGGTGTGGAAGGGCGATCCCATCAGCCTCATCGACGTGTGGAACCCGGCTGCCGTGCTGGCCGCCATGCTCGAGGACCACATCGCGTCCGGAAGCGGCGCCACCTTCTTTCTGACCAGCCTGCTCGACGACCCGTCGTGCACGCCCGAGCACCTGAAGCTGATGAGCCGGATCGGTCTCGGGGGGTCACCCGTGCCGGGCGCCGTCACCGAGCGGATGGCATCCCTCGGGATCTCGGCCATCCGCTCCTACGGATCGACCGAGCACCCGTCCACCACCGGGAGCCGCCACGAAGAGCCCGAGGCCAAGCGCCACTACACCGACGGCCGGGCCCTGCTCGGCGTCGAGCTCCGCCTCGTGGACGAGGACGGTCACGACGTGGCACCCGGAGCGCGGGGGGAGATCCTGAGCCGTGGCCCCGACTGCTGCGTCGGGTACACCGATCCGGCGCTGACAACGGCGAACTTCGACCCCGACGGCTGGTTCGCCACCGGGGACATCGGCGTGCTCGACGACGACGGCTATCTGACCATCGTCGACCGCAAGAAGGACATCATCATCCGGGGGGGCGAGAACATCAGCGCCCTCGAGGTCGAGGAGATGCTCGTGCGGATCCCCGGTGTCGCCGAAGCGGCCGTGGTGGCGGCTCCCGACGAGCGACTCGGGGAGCACGCCTGCGCCTTCGTGCGTCTCACCGAGGGATCGCCGCCCCTCGTCTTGGCCGACATGCGGGCCCAGCTGCAGGGGGCCGGCCTGGCCCGCCAGAAGTGGCCCGAGGACCTCAGGGTGGTGCCCGAGCTCCCCCGCACGCCGTCGGGCAAGGTGAAGAAGTACGTCTTACGCGACCAGCTCCGTTCCGAGGAGCCGCCCCAGCGGCGATAGGGCGCCGGTGGGTCCCCCGTCCGGGTCCGGCGCGTCGATCCGGTGCCGTGGTCCGTGCGGCCGGGCGGGTCTCCGGCACCAGGTGGCATGCTGACGCCTCGGACGTGGGGAGGTGGCCGGATGGCACGCATCGAATTCGGCGGTCGCATCGGACGCGACTGGCGGGACTCCGAGCCGTGGTGGCCACCCACGCCGTCGCCGCCCGACGGTGCCCCCAACGTCGTGCTCGTCGTGCTCGACGACGTCGGCTTCGCCCAGCTCGGCTGCTACGGGTCCGACATGGACACCCCGGTGCTCGACGGGCTGGCCGGCGGCGGGGTGCGACTGGCCAACTTCCACACCACCGCCCTGTGCTCGCCCACGCGGGCCTGCCTGCTCACGGGACGCAACCACCACCGCAGCGCCATGGGTCGGGTGGCCGACCTCGCCATCGGCTTCCCGGGGTACTGGGGCAGGCCACCCCGGGAGAACGGCTTCCTGTCGGAGATCCTGCGGTCCCACGGCTACGCCACCTACGCCGTGGGGAAGTGGCACCTCACCCCCGAGGACGAGACGAACATGGCGGCGACGCGCTCGACCTGGCCCCTGGGACGGGGTTTCGACCGGTGGTACGGCTTCCACGGCGGCGAGACGCACCAGTTCATGCCGGCGCTGTACCACGACAACCACGCCGTCCGTCCACCCCGGTCCTTCGAGGAGGGCTACCACCTGAGCGCCGATCTGGCCGACCGGGCCATCGAGTTCCTGGGCGACCTCCGCGCCGTCGACGCCGAGCAACCGTTCTTCCTCTACTTCTGCACCGGCGCCTGCCACTCCCCCCACCACGCGCCCCCCGAGTGGATCGAGCGCTACCGGGGCCGCTTCGCCGGGGGCTGGGACCGGTGGCGCGAGCACACCCACGCCCGCCAGCTGGCGCTGGGCATCGTCCCCGAGGGCACCCGGCTGTCACCCCGCCCGCCGTGGGTGCCGGCCTGGGACACCCTGGACGACCGGGAGCGGGCGCTGGCCGAGCGTTTCATGGAGTGCTTCGCCGGGTACCTGTCGTACACCGACGCCCACATCGGCCGGGTGCTGTCGTTCATCGACGACCTGGGCGAGACCGACGACACCCTTGTCGTGGTGGTATCGGACAACGGGGCGAGCTCCGAAGGTGGGCGGGCGGGATCGATCAACGACGTGCGGCTGACGAACTTCGACCCGGCCGGGGTGTCGGAGATGTACCGCCGCATCGAGGAGATCGGTGGCCCACTCACCCACAACAACTACCCGTGGGGATGGACCATGGCCGGCAACACACCCTTCAAGCGCTGGAAGCGCGAGGTGCACGAGGGAGGCGTGGCCGATCCCTGCATCGTGCGCCTGCCGGCCCGGGCGCGGGGCGCCGCCGGGGGCATCCGCCACCAGTTCGCCCATGCCGTCGACATCCTGCCGACCGTGTTGGAGCTGGTGGGGGTGCCGGTGCCGGAGGAGATCGACGGCGTCCCCCAGTCGCATCTCGACGGCACGAGCTTCGCCTACCTGCTCGGTGACGGGGGCGGGTCCGAACCGGGGCGCCACACCACCCAGCACTTCGAGATGTTCGGCTCCCGGGCCATCTACCACGACGGGTGGAAGGCGGTGGCCTATCACCCGGTGGGGCCCCTCTACGACGACGGTCTCAGCGTGCACGCCCCCTTCGACGACGACGTGTGGGAGCTCTACCACGTGGCCGAGGACGTGTCGGAGACCGACGACCTGGCCGCCGCCCACCCGGACAAGGTGGCGGAGCTCGTCGAACTGTGGTGGGAGGAAGCGCGTCGCAACGACGTCCTCCCCCTCGACAACCGCCCGCTCGAGGCCATCGCCCATCCGAAGCCCGACCACCGCCGTCCCCGCGACACGTTCCGCTACTTCCCCGGCGGTGCCCAGGTTCCCGAGGCGGTGGCGGTCAACGTCAGGAACCGGTCGCACGCCGTCACCGTCACCGTGGACGTCCCCGACGGCGTCGTGCCCGAAGGGGTGCTGCTCGCCCTGGGCTCCGCTCTGGGGGGCTGGTCGCTCCACCTGGTCGCCGGGCAGCTGCGCTACGTCCACAACCTGTACGGCAAGAAGCGCCACGTCCTCCAGGCCGACACCGTGCTGCAGCCGGGGACGCACCGCCTCGGGTTCTCCTTCGAGAAGGACGACGGGCTCGGCGGGCCGGCCACCCTGCTCATCGACGACAGGGTGGTGGCCGAGGGCGTCATCGACCGCTTCACGCCCGCCGGCTTCAACGCCGTCGGCGTCGGCCTCACCTGCGGCTACGAATGGGGCCCGGCCGTCGGAGAGGGGTACACGGCCCCCTTTCCCTTCAACGGGACCATCGTGCGGGCGGAGGTCACCACGACGGGACCGGTCGTCCGGGATCCCGTCCTGGAGATGGCGGCCATCCTGGCCGAGCAATGAGCCGACCACGGGGGCAACGTGGCTCCTCGGTGCGCAAGGGTGACGGACATGGCTGAAGCGACGTGGGAAGAGATCCGGATCGTCGACCGGACGACGGTCACGGAGATCGGCGACAGGCTCGAGATCGAATGGCGGCTCAGTGCCGCACCCGAGCTCGAATGGGCCGAGATCTTCCAGCTGGCGGCCCCGTCGGACCGCCACGGCTCCCCGGAGTGGGTCGAGGGTGGTGGCCCCGACGTCATGGACGCCGCCGTCCGGTGGTTCGTGCCCGGCGACGAGGTCGACGATGCCGACGCCGAGGTGCGGCACCGTCTGTCGGTGGCCAACGAGCGCTTCCGGCCGGGGTCGATCAGCGGGTGAAGGCGGACTGGATGACCGGCCGGGCGGCGGCGGCCAGGTCCCAGTACCCGCAGGTGCCGCGGTCGCGCAGCTCGTTCACGGCGTTGACGGCGGCGCCGTAGGCCGCCACCGCGATGGCGCCACCCACCGATATCCGGCTCACGCCCAGCTCGGCCAGCTCGCCCACCGTGGGAGCGCCCGGGACCACGAGGACGCTGACCGGGACGTCGACCTCGCGCAGCAGCCGGGTCACGTCAGCCGGGTCGACCACCAGGGGCGCGAACAGCACGTCGGCGCCGGCCTCCTGGTAGGCCTGGAGCCGGGCGATGGTGTCGTCGAGGTCGGGCCGGCCGTGCAGGTAGTTCTCGGCCCGGGCGGTGAGGACGACGGGCACGGGCCCGCCGTGCGCGGCCTCGGCCGCCGCCCGCACCCGCTCGGCCGCATGGGGCAGCTCGTAGATGGGATCGTCGCGGTTGCCGCTGAAGTCCTCCACCGAGCACCCGGCCACGCCGCGGCGGACCGCCTCGGCGACCGTGGCCGCCACCCCCCCGGGGTCGTGGGCGAAGCAGTTCTCGAGGTCGGCTGACAACGGCACGTCGGTGGCGCCGGCCAGCTCCTCCACGTGGTCGAGCACATCGTCACGGCCCATGGCACCATCGAGGCGTCCCCGGGTGGCGGCGAACCCGCCGCTCGTCGTGGCCAGTGCCTCGAAGCCCAGCGCGGCGAAGAGCACGGCGGATCCGACGTCCCAGGCGTTGGGCATGAGGAGCGGCGCGTGCGGGGTGTGCAGGGCGAGGAAGCGCTCGGCCCGGGCGGTGCGGGCGTCGTGGGTCGAGGCGGGGGTCATGCGACCACGGTACCGGCGGGCGCGCCCGGCGCGCCGGTACAGTGCGCCTCGTTCCGGGCGAGGTGGGGACCCCCATGATCGAGACGTCAGCGCCGACACGGTTCGACTTCGCCGGTGCGCCGACCGACGTGGCGCCGTTCAAGACCGACGAGGGAGGGTTCGTGGTGAACGCCTCCCTCGGCATACGGGTGCGCGTGTGCGTCTCGGCGCTCGACACACCGGGCGTCGTGGTGGTGTCACGGGATCTCGGCGTCGAGGAGCAATTCGCCTCGATCGACGACGTCGACCACGGCGGTCCGCTCCGGCTGGTCAAGGCCGCCGTCGTCCACGTCCGTCCTGAGCGGGGGGTCCGCATCACGACGACCTCGGATGCCCCTCGTGGTGCGGGCCTCGGGGCGTCGGCCGCACTGGCGGTGGCGCTGCTGAGCGCCCTGCGCCGGGCGAACGGCGAGGCTCCCACCGCCGAGCAGCTGGTGGACGACGCCCTGCACGTCGAGAACGTCATCCTCGGCAACATCAACGGCGGCCAGGACCAGTACGCCAGTGCCCTGGGTGGGTTCCACGCCTTCGGGTTCGGCCCCGGGCACGTCGAGGTCCAGCCGCTGTCCCTCGACCGAGCGCTCCTCCGTTCGATCGAGGAGCGCTCCGTGCTGTGTTACAGCGGGGACTCGCGCGTCTCGGGTGACGTCCTCGACCAGGTGATGGCGCAGTACACCAGCGGCGACCGCCGGACAGCGTCGGCGCTCCGGACGATCAAGGGCATCGCCCGGGAGACGATGCAGGCGTTGGCCGACGGCTCCCTCGACGACCTCGGCGCCCTGATCCAGGCGACCGGCGCCGTCCAGCGCGATCTGCACGTCGCCATGACACCCCCGGCGGTACAGCGGCTCCTCGAGATCGGGCATGCGCACGGGGTGGACGCGGCCAAGATGGCGGGAGCGGGCGGCGGGGGCTGTGTCTACTTCTTCTGCCCCCCCGAGCGGAGGGAGGGGCTGGCCCATGCGCTCGCCTCGCACGGCGTGCCGCTGCTGCCGGTGCAGTTCTCCCCGGCCGGTGTCCTGACCACGGGGATCGGGGCCTGAGCACGTGGGCTCACGGGGCGCGATGTTCGCGAAGTGTTCACAATTGCCCCTCGCCGCCGGCGCCGGCACGCCCGTGTCGTCCAACGCTCGGCGACACGGTGATGCCTCGATAGACACCAGGTCCTTCTTGGTTTATCTTCGCTCCCAGCGGGGGGGGACACCCACGACGTGACATCGGTCCGGTGGACCAGGTCGGCTGGGTCTGGTCACGTCACGGTGCAACCTGGCGGCCCCGTCATCGACGGTTCCGACGGGGCGACACCTCTCCGGCGGTGATGGCCCAGGTGGAGGTCTCGATTGGGTGGGCGTCGGACGGCGTGCCTGCTGGGTACTCTCGGCATCCTGACGGGTGCCGGGTTGGTGGGCGTGACGGCGCCGGCCGCAGGGGCGCAGCCGACCGGGAGTGCCCTTCTCCCCGGCACCGCCGCGCCCGACGTGTCCCGGAGCCCGTCGGCCGGCCCCGTGAGCCCCCGCACCACGGTGCAGTTCGAGGTGGCGCTCAACCTCCAGGACCCGGTGGGCGCGCAGGACCTGGCCACCGCCGTCGCCACCCCGGGCACCACCGAGTACCGCAAATTCCTGACGCCGGCCCAGTGGGAGGCACGGTTCTCGCCCACGACGGCACAGGTGGGCCAGGTCACGGCGTGGCTGCGGCACGAGGGGCTGCGCGTAGGGTCGGTCTCCGCCGACCGGCTGGCCATCGACGTCTCGGGCACGAGCTCGCGGGTGGCGCGGGCCTTCGACACGACGCTCGACTACCACGTCGTCGACGGCAACCGCCTCCGCCGGGCGACGCGTGACGTGTCGGTGCCGTCGACGCTGGCGGCCATCGTGGCCGGCACGGTGGGGATCAACGAAACGCCCTCGACGCCCCGGCGTTCCGTCGCCGGCCCCGGGCGGGTCAAAGGCCGGGCGGCCGCCGCGTCACGGACGATCGGACCGCCCCTCGGACATTCGACCGCCCCACCGTGCGGCTCGTTCTACGGACAGGCGATCGACACCACCGACCCACCCTTCGGCGGCGGCTACGGCAGCGCGCTGCCGTACGTGGTGTGCGGCTACACCCCGCCGCAGATGCGGTCCGCGTACGGCATCGTGACCCTCGTCGCCAAGGGCACCGACGGTTCCGGGGAGACGGTCGCCGTCATCGACGCCTACGCATCGCCGACCTTGCTCTCCGACGCCCAGCACTACTCCACCGTCAACGATCCCGCCCACGTCCTCGCCCCGTCGCAATTCCACGAGGTGGTGGCCCGCAGGTTCAACGACGAGAAGCGGTGCGATGCCGGCGGGTGGTACGGGGAGCAGGCCCTCGACGTCGAAGCGGTGCACGCCATGGCACCGGGGGCCGGCATCGTCTACGTGGGGGCGAAGAACTGCCTGAGCGCCCTGTACGACAGCCTGCGGACGGTCGTCGACCACCATCTCGCCGACGTGGTCGACGCGTCGTGGGGAGACGACGGTGGGGACCTGCTCGACGATGCCGGGATCCGGAGGACCGTGGACAACACGTTGACCATGGCGGCGGGCACGGGCGTGAGCGTCGTGTTCGCCAGTGGTGACAACGGGGACGAGTTCGCCACCCTCGGCGTCGACGCCGCGGACTACCCGGCCTCGAGCCCGTGGGCCACCGCCGTCGGCGGAGCGACGCTGCAGGCCGGGATCGGTGTCGGGGAGATCGGATGGTCGACGGCCACCAGCAACCTGTGCACGGCGGTGCTCACCGGCCTCGACGGCTGCGGTCCGGGCAACCTCGACACGTGGCTGGCGCTGTCGTTCGACCAGGGTTCGGGCGGCGGCACCAGCGACAACTACACCCAGCCCGACTACCAGGTGGGCGTGGTTCCCCCGGCCATGGCCACGGCCAATGCCGCTTCGGTCGGACCCGCCCCGATGCGCGTCGAACCCGACATCTCCATGGACGCCGACCCCGGAACGGGACTGCTCGAGGGGGTCACCCAGCAGTTCGCCGACGGCGTCCACTACGGGGAGTACCGCACGGGCGGGACCAGTCTGTCCGCACCGCTGTTCGCGGGGATGGTGGCGCTGGCCGACCAGGCCGCGGGGGGATCGCTCGGATTCCTGAACCCCCTGCTCTACGACCTCCACACCACCGACCCGTCGGTCATCACCGACATCGTGCCGCGCGGCAAGCTGGCCCAGACGGCGGTGAGCTACGCCAACTCGGTCGATGCCTCGGACGGCCTCGTCACCACCACCCGCGTCGACGACTACCAGGGTCCCGAGACCTACTGCCCGGCCTCGGGGAGTTGCGTCACCCGCGCCATCGTGCTCAGCACCGCCGCCGGCTACGACGACATGACCGGCCTGGGGACGCCGGGGCTGGGCTTCGTGCCCGCCCTGGCCGCCCTGGGCCGGACGTAGCCAAGGATCGTTCGGGCCCGGCCGACCTCGTCGTCGGGGACGGCACCGCGGACACCGGCGTCGGTGCCTGGATAACGTGGCGCTCCTGTGAGCGGGAGGGGCGGCACCAGGCACACGGCCCGAATCACGCCGGGGCGGTGCGCGCTGGTGATCGCCGCCGTGGCCGCCCTCGCCCTGGGGTGGAGCAGTCCGTCGGGCGCGGACCCTGCCACCGGGAGCGCGGCCGCCACGACATCCGCGCCGGCCGACGTGACGAGCCTGGTCGACCCCTTCGTGGGAACGGGGGTCGGCCCGGGCACGGCGGGTGAGGTGGGTGCGTTCCCCGGTGCCGCCACCCCCTTCGGGATGATCCAGTGGAGCCCGGACACGGCCCCCGATCGCGAACAAGGCGGGGGCTACGACTACGGGGACACCAAGATCTCCGGCTTCAGCCTCACCCATCTGTCGGGAGCCGGCTGCCCCGTCTTCGGGGACGTGCCCATCCTCCCCACCACCGGGGCGGTGGCGAAGGATCCCGCCGGCACGACCGAGCAGTTCTCCCACGCCGACGAGAGCGCCGCACCGGGGTCCTACCAGGTGCGCCTGGGCTCTCCGGCGACGACGGTCCAGTTGTCGGCGACGACCCGGACGGGGATCGGGCAGATCACGTTCCCACCGACACGGGCGGCGAACCTCCTGTTCAAGGTGAGCGGGAGCGCCAACGGCATCCACGCCTCGTCGGTCCAGATCCACGGCTCCGACGAGGTGACCGGATCGGTGACGAGCGGGTACTTCTGCGACTCGGTGGGCGCCTACACCCTGCACTTCGTGGCCCGGTTCAGCCGAACCTTCACCGGCCACGGCGTGTGGGACCAGGGGAGGCTGCACCCGGGATCGTCGACCTGCTCGGGCTCCTACGTGGCGGCGTGCGGCGCCTGGGTGACCTTCGACGCGTCCTCCGATCACGTCGTGACCGTCAAGGTGGGCCTGTCCTACGTCAGCGCCGCCGATGCCGCCGCCAACCTCGAGGCCGAGGACCCGGGGTGGAGCCTGCGCGCCGTCGCGCAGAAGGCGACGCAGTCGTGGAACGCCGTGCTCGACCGGATCGACGTCCAGGGGGGCAGCACCACACAGGAGCAGATCTTCTACACCTCCCTGTACCACTCCCTGCTCGACCCCAGTGTCTTCAGCGACGACAACGGCCGGTACGAGGGGTTCGACAACCGTGTCCACGACACCGGCGGCCGGACGCAGTACACGAACTTCTCGGGATGGGACATCTACCGCTCGGAAATCCCCCTGCTGTCGGTCATCGATCCCGCCCAGGTGTCCGACATGATGCAGTCGCTCGTGGACGACGCCGCGCAGAGCGGTTGGCTGCCCAAGTGGCCACTGGCCAACTTCGACTCGGGGAACATGAACGGCGACGCCGCCGACCCCATCCTGGCCGACGCCTACGCCTACGGCGTACGCGGCTTCGACGCCGCCGCCGCGCTCAAGGCCATGCTCAAGGGGGCCGACCATCCGGGCATCGGACCGAACTTCGTCCAGGAGCGCGACGGCCTGCCCGAGTACGAGCAGGCCGGGTACGTCAAGCAGGGTGAGGTGAACCAGCCCCTGGGGCCCACGGTCGGCGGGTCGGAGACCCTCGAGTACGCCGTCGACGACTTCGCCGTGTCCCAGATGGCACGGTCCCTGGGCGACCAATCCGACTACCGGACGATGATGACCCGGGGCCAGAATTGGCAGAACCTGTTCAATCCGGCCACGGGATACATCCAGGCCCGCTCGGCCAGCGGGACCTTTCCCGCCGGTCCGGCCTTCACCGCTCCTTCCGCCGCCCTCGTCAACGAGACCCAGGGCGCGGCCGGCTTCGAGGAGGGCAACGCCATCCAGTACACGTGGAGCGTCCCCCAGGACCTGGGCGCCCTGTTCGCCCTCATGGGAGGGGACGCGGCCGCGACCGCCGACCTGAACACGTTCTTCACCCAGCTGAACGCGGGCCCCTACGCACCCTACGACTGGGCCGGGAACGAGCCCGACCTCTGGGCCCCGTGGGAGTACGACTACGCCGGTGCCCCGTGGCGCACCCAGCAGGTGGTGCGGACCGTCGCCGACAGCCTGTACTCGCTCAGCCCCGTGGGCGAGCCCGGCAACGACGACCTCGGGGCCATGGCCTCGTGGTACGTGTGGGCCGCCCTCGGGCTCTATCCGCTCACTCCGGGAACGGCCAACCTGGCCGTGGCCAGCCCCATGTTCCCGAGCAGCACGATCCATCTGGCCGGGGGCAAGGTGCTCACCCTGACGGCCCGCGGCGCGCCGGACGTCTACATCTCCGCCGCTTCGGTGTCGTCGGGGTCGGCCCCGTCCACGCCCCTGAACCAGCCCTGGCTCCCGGCCGCCATCCTGCGCACGGGTGGGACGGTGGACTTCACGCTCGGACCCGCGGCCGACACGACGTGGGGAGCCGGCCCGGGTTCGGCGCCGCCGTCGTACACGACCTTCGCAGCGCCGGCCGTCGGCTACACCCGACCCAGCGGCGCGCTCCAGACGCAGACGGGCGTGCCGGCCTCCCTCACCCTCGGGGTCCAGTCCGATGTGGCCGGGACCACGACGGTCGCCTGGACCGCAACCGCCCCAGGCGTCACCGTCGTCCCCTCGTCCGGGCAGCTCGTGCTCCCGGCGGAGTCGCCGTCCGGGCTGTTCCCGCAGGTGTCGACCACAGTCGGGTTGACGGCATCGGCGGCGGGCACCCGGAACGTGACGTTCGCGTTCTCGGTGCCCGGACAGTCCGTGCACCTGCCGTCGGTCACCGTCGCGGTGCACGCCGAGGGCTGATTCGGCCCGGCCTGTAGTACGCTCCAGAGAGGAAACACCTTGGAAGTTGACGCCTGGTCGGTCACCGGCTTCAGTCGCCCCGCCTGAAGCCCGCACACGCTCGACGCCCTCTTTTGAGCCTGAGCGAGGTGCGTGCGTTGACCGGTCTGGACCGTGGTGGGAACTGATCGGCCGGCACTCCCGATGCTCGCCGTGTCGGAGGCCGTCCATCCCGGGGCCGGAGCCGTCCTGGAGCTGCCTCGACCGCTCCTGGTGTTGCGCCACGCCGTCCCCGTCATCCTCGAGAGCGTCGTCGCCCCCCTGGCCGCCTACTACTGCGCTTACATGCTCTTCGACTTCCGGGGAGCACTTCTCGGTGCACTGGCCTGGTCGTACTCGATCGTCATCCGGCATGTGGTCAGGCGCGAGCGCGTCTCCACGCTCATGTTGCTCGGGACCGCACTGCTCACCATGCGGACGATCGTCGCCTTCGTGACGGGGAGCGCATTCCTCTACTTCATCCAGCCCACGGCCATGGCGTTCCTGGCGTCGCTGCTGCTGGTCGTCTCCGCGCTGGCGGGTCGGCCGTTCACCCAGCGGTTCACCGCCGACTTCTGCCCGCTCAGCCCCGAGTTCCTCATGCGACCCTTGACCCGTCGGTTCTTCGTCAACGTGTCGTTCCTGTGGGCGGCCATCATGCTCCTGAACGGCGTCGTCGTCCTGACCCTGCTGCTCGAGGTGTCGGGAAAGTCGTTCGCCCTGGAGCGCAGTGCGATCACCGTGTCGCTCACGGCTGTCGCCGTCTTCATCTCGATCGCATGGTTCACCCGCACGATGCGACGCGACGGCCTCGTCGTACGCTTCGGACCCGTCGCCAGGCAGCTGTCACCCCAGTAGTCCCGGGCCGACATCGAGCATCGGCGCTGCGGAGCGCCTACCGGTAGATGTTGACGGACTCGTCGAGCCCGAAGGAGGCGGGGTTCCCGCGCCCGGTCGAGGCCAGGACGAAACCGAAGGCGTCGCCCGACACCGTCCGGCCACCGCCACCGGCGACGGGGAACCGGCCGAAGCCCTCGAAGTCGAGATCAGCCGGGCCCCACCCCTGGTCCGTCAGGACCTGGGCGATGTGCGACAGCGACGGCGCCACCCCCTCGGCCGACGGCTCCGACGTCCCCAGCGCGGCCCGCATGTCGTCGGCGTGAAGGTAGGTGTCGAACCACAACGCCTCGAGCCCGAATCCCAGGGTGCCGGCGGCGCCGGGGGGCGCGGGCGCCACCCAGGCGGCGTCGTCGAAGGACGCCGCCAGGTCGCCGGCCACCTTGATGCCGGCGTCGAGCTCGTCGGCGAGCTCGGCCGGCGTCCGGCCCCGGTGGTCCTCAACCTGGCGCGTGGTCACCTCCGGGGTGCCGAGCCCTTCGAGGCGCAGATTGACGACGTCGGTCAGCTGCCCGACGACGTGGGCGGCCACGTCCGCCACCCGCCAGCCCGCGCACCGGGTGGGGGTCTCCCAGTCGTCGGCGCAGAGTCCCCGTACGAGCTCGGCGAAGGACAGGTACTCCGCCAGCATCCCCGGCACCACGACCTCTCGAGACAGTGTCATCGCCGCCCTCCTCTTGGCATCCCCGGCTGCGTGCGGGTTGCAGGTATATTGCATGCAGGCCGCACGCATGGTCAAGGGCGAATCGGGAAGTAGACGAACTCAGGCGGAGCGATCGGGGGCCACGCGGGCCGCCCTGGTCGACGCGGGCCGGCGATTGTTCTCGACCCAGGGCTACGCCGGCTCCGGGCGCGAGGAGATCGTGGCCGCGGCCGGGGTGACCCGCGGCGCGCTGCAACACCACTTCGGCGACAAGCAGTCTCTCTTCCTCGCCGTGTACGAGGCCATGGAACAGGACGTGGTGGGGGCCACCGCCATGGCCGCCATGGCCGCCGGCGACGATCCTGTCGAGCAGCTGCGGGCGGGGTGCCACGCCTATCTCGACGCCGTCCTCGACCCGGCGGTGCAGCGGGTGTGTGCCATCGACGGACCGGCCGTCCTCCCGACCGACGTCCGCCAGGAGATCACCGACCGCTACGCCCTCGGGCTCGTGCGCGAGGCGGTGCAGGCCGCGGTGGCCAAGGGCGCCATCGAGACGGCGCCCGTCGAGCCTCTCACCCGCATGCTCCTGGCCGGTGTCATGGCCGCGGCACAGTACGTGGCCACCGCCGCCGACCCGGAGCAGGCCCGCACCGAGGCCGGCCGCACCGTGGACCTGCTCCTCGACGCGCTGCGCCGGGGCGAGGTGGACGGCTCGGCCTGACGGCTCGGCCTGACGGCTCGGCCTGACGGCTCGTCCCGGGCGGCCGGGCGGCCGGGCGGCCGGGCGGCCGGGCGGCCGGGCGGCGGCGTCTACCGGGGGACCGCCAGACGGGGGAACAGCCGGGCCCCGACGTAGTCGGCGAAGTCGATGGCCAGTGCCGGCGAGACATCGGGGTCCGACCCGGGCGGGTCGGGGAGCCCCGTCGTGTGCCGGCAGTGCTCGTACAGCCCGTGGCACAGGTGCCGGCCCAAGGTACCCAGCGCCTGGCGGGCGGCCACCCGCTCCTCCTGGTAGAGGGGGACGGGCCGGGGAATCACGTCGGGCCACGATTCGGGCGGTCGCGGGCTGTCCCGACGCAGGACGTCGTGGAAGCTGCGGGCATCGGCGTCACGTTGCGTGAAGGGCCTCCCGATGTCCCACGCCCGGCGGAGGGTGGCGAGCAGCGACGTGTGCCGGAACTCCTCGGTGCACACCGTCCCCTCGTCGATCCAGGCGGAGACGAGAACCGCCGGCACGCGGTAGCCGGAGCGGTCGAAGGTGAAACCGAGCTGTCCGGGCGTGGTACCGGCCGTGGGCGGTCGCACCTTCCCGGGGGGCACGTGGTCGTAGGTGCCGCCCGGTTCGTCGAAGCCCACCAGGAGCGCGGTATTGAACGCGTTCGATCCCGACGGGGTCGTGGCGGAGCGGACGGCGTCGTAGATCCGGCTCAGGAACGCCTCCCCCCCGAGGATCGACGAGGGCGGGTCCATGAGCACGTCCAGACCGGGCAGCAGGGCACGCCCGAAGGCGGGGTGGTAATCGCAATGGCCCGCCAGCAGGTTCGGCTCGATGAGCGAGAAGTCCGGCAGCGTCCCCTCGTCGGCGTCGCGCTCGAAGTCGGCGAAAGGCACGAAGTTGGTGGCGAAGCGGTCCCGGAGGACCTCCAGGTGGATGAAGCCCGTGAACGAGATCGGACTGGGCTCGAGCACGTAGACCTTCCACGTCTTTCCGTACCGGTCGAGGCGGTCGAAGATGGTCTCGGCCCGGTTGTGGCGGATGAAGTTGGTCATGGGCCGGTTGACGACGAACCCCGACGACGTGGCCGCCGTCCAGAACGAGCGGTTGGCCATGGTCTGCGAGGGGACCTCGCTGAACCAGTGGTCGAAGACACCGAAGCCGCGGGCCAGGGAACTGAGGACCGGCACCTGCTCCGGGGTGTAGCCCGTCATGATCTGGCTGTACTCGTCGTAGGTCGGCTGTCTCCCGAGCTCCACCGTCAGGAAGCTGATGTAGTCGGTGACGAAGCCGTCCATCGTCGGCGACCGGCCGTCGGACGGTGCGTTGTAGGGCGGGACCATCTCGGTGGCGTCCTTGCACCGGTTGGCCGGGTCGAGAACGTTGAAGAGCTGGGTGTTGGTGTGCTGGTACTCCTCCCCCGGGTCGGGGTCGGGCGAGTCCATGCTGGCGGCGATCCCGTAGGGCACGACCCCGCCGGCGGCAGCGTGCTCGGCCCATGCCGGGACCGGGTTGCCGAGGTCCTTGCCGGCCACGCCCTCGAACGCCACGACCTGGCCGGGCTGGTACAGGCGCCCGAGCAGGTTGTCGAACGAGCGGTTCTCGAAGAGCACGAGCACCACGTGGTCCAGGGCGTTCGCTCGTGCGGGAGGCATGGGAGGTCCTCGGGTCGACGGGTCGACCGTCTTGATACCTGGACACGGATGTCGCCGCAAGCACCGGCGCCACACCCGGGTCGAGACCGCACTCGCGCCCCGGGCCGGGGCCGGGTGCCCGACGTACCATGAGCCCATGACGCGGGAGCCCCCGGTGCACCGCGGTGTCGTGCGGGGCCGGGACATGGACGACCTCGGGGCCTGGACGGCACAGGTGGAGGCCTGGCCGGTGGGCAGCCACGTCTGGGGCCACTACGCCGAGGAGACGGCCACCGGTGCCGCCATCTGCCGCACCGAGAACGTCTCGGCGTGCCATGGCGGCTTCGACACGCTCGTCGCCGGCACGTTGCGCCGCCTCGCCGACGAGGCCCTGGGCGTCGACGTCGTGGCCTTCAAGGACAAGCTCAACTACAAGCAGCCCGGGGGAGCGGGGTTCAGCCCCCACCAGGACGTGCTGGCGTATCCCGGCGCCGTCGACATCATGTCCGTCCTCGTCGCCGTCGACGAGTGCACCACCGACTCCGGTTGCCTCTGGGTCGCCGACGGGATCGAGGAGCGCCTGCCGACGGACGACCGGGGCGTCGTGCGACCCGACGTGGCGCGGTCGCTGCGGTGGAAGGCGGTCGAGCTGTCGCCCGGCGACGCGCTGTGCATCGGGGGCTTCACCCCCCACTTCAGCCAGGCCAACACGAGCTCCTTTCCGCGCCGGGTGCTGGTGGCGAGCTACGCCCCGGTGCACGAGGGGTACGGGCGGGGGCGGTACTACGACGCCCGGCGCGCCGACATGGAGAAGGCGACGGCCCAGGACAAGCGGTTCCGGATCAGCACGCTGGCGGATTTCGAAGGCACCGAGGCGCGCGGCGCGCCGCTCCCGGCGGGGACGGCCTGCACCCATCCGGAAGCCAAATTGCCGCCGGCGCAGCGGTCGTGGTTCAGTACCGGTCATGAGTGACCTCGTCGTCTACGGGTCGGCCGACGGCGTCGGCACCATCACGATGGACGACGGCAAGGTCAACGCGCTGTCGTTGCCGATGCTGGCCGAGCTCAATGCGGCGTTGGACCGGGCGCAGTCCGACGGGGTGGCGGTCGTCGTGACGGGGCGCCCCGGGACGTTCTCGGCCGGGTTCGACCTCCGTGTCCTGCGGGGCGGGGGATCGGACGCCTTCGACATGTTGATGGGCGGCTTCGCCCTGTCGGTGCGGCTGCTCACGTTCCCGACCCCGGTCGTCATGGCCTGCACCGGGCACGCCATCGCCATGGCGTCGTTCCTCCTCCTGTCGGCCGACCACCGCTTCGGCGCGTCCGGGGCGTTCCGCATCGGGGCCAACGAGGTCGCCATCGGCCTGACCATGCCGCTCGCCGCCGTCGAGATCTGCCGGGCCCGCCTCAACCCTCCGTACTTCAACCGGTCGGTGATCAACGCCGAGATGTACGATCCGGCCGGAGCGGTGGCGGCCGGGTTCCTGGACGAGGTGGTCGACGTGCCCGATCTCGCCGCCACGGCGCAGGACACGGCCCGCGCCCTGGCCGGGCTCGACATGACCGCCCATGCGGCGACGAAGCTGCGCGCCCGGGCCCACGCGCTGGCGGCGATCCGAGCCGGCATCGACGAGGACGAGGCGTTCCTCCGCACCCTCGCCTGATCACCCGACCCCCACCCTGGTAGAACCTGCCCATGAAGGCAGCTGTGTACTACGAGGTCGGCGGGCCTGACGTCTTGCGCTACGAGGACGTCCCCGACCCGACGGTCGGCGGGTCGGAGCTCCTGGTACAGGTGGAGGCGGTCAGCATCGAGGGCGGCGACACCCTCAACCGGCTGCAGGGTGCGCCGGCCCGCGTGCCGCACGTCGTCGGCTACCAGTGCGCCGGCCCGGTGCTCGAGGTGGGCGCCGACGTCACCACGTTCGCCCCGGGCGACCGGGTGGTGACGGTCGGCCTCGACGGGTCGCACGCCGCGTTGCGGTCCGTCGACCAGTCCTTCGCCTGGAAGATCCCCGACGGGCTCTCCACCGAGGAGGCGGCCTGCGTGCCCGTGCCCTTCGGGACGGCGGACGACTGCCTCTTCGAGTTCGGGCGCCTCGTCGCCGGGGAGACCGCCCTCGTCCACGCCGGCGCCGGCGGCGTCGGCATCGCCGCCATCCAGCTGGCCAAGCGGGCCGGGGCCCGGGTCCTCGCCACCGCCTCGAGCGACAGCAAGCTCGAGCGGCTCGAGGAGCTGGGGCTCGACGAGGGCATCAACTACGCCCGGTCGGACTTCGTGGCCGAGGCCCGGCGCCTCACCGACGGCCGCGGCGTCGACGTCGTCGTGGACTCCGTCGGCGGGCGGACCCTGCAGGGCAGCCTGGCCGCGCTCGCCTACCGGGGCCGGTGCGTCTCGGTGGGCGACGCCGGGCGTTCGGCCGCCGAGACCCTCGACATCTCGGGGATGCGCCCCAACAACCAGACCCTGTCGGGCTACTTCCTCGGCGCCGAGCTCTTCCTGTCCCCACGGGCCCACGCCATGATCGCCGGCCACCTCGAGACCATCGCCCGGGGAGAGCTGCGGGTCGTCATCGACCGCACCTACCCCCTGGCCCAGGCGGCCGACGCCCACGCCTACATCGAGAGCCGGCAGTCGTTCGGGCGGGTCCTGCTCGTGCCGTAACACGGTCCGGCGACGTCGCGGCCGGGGGCGGCACCGGCCCGACGCGAAGATCCTCGGTAGCGTGGGCGTGCGAGCGAACGAGGAGGCCGGCGTGCACGATCTGGTCGTCCGGGGAGGATCGGTCGTCGACGGCACGGGGGCACCGGCGCGGCGGGCCGACGTGGCCGTCGACGGGGGCGTCGTGGTCGAGGTGGGCGAGGTGTCGGGCCGGGGCACACGCCACATCGACGCCGACGGCGCCCTCGTGACGCCGGGTTTCGTCGACATCCACACCCATTACGACGGCCAGGTCACCTGGGACCCGCTCCTCACCCCGTCGTGCTGGCACGGCGTCACCACCGTGGTGATGGGCAACTGCGGCGTCGGCTTCGCGCCCGTCCGTCCCGAGCGCCGGGACTGGCTCATCGGGCTGATGGAGGGGGTCGAGGACATCCCCGGCGCCGCCCTGTCGGCCGGCATCCGTTGGGAGTGGGAGAGCTTCCCCGAGTTCCTCGACGCCGTCGACCGGGTGCCCAAGGCCATCGACGTGGGGACGCAGGTCCCCCACGGGGCGGTGCGCGCCTACGTGATGGGCGAACGCGGGGCGCGCAACGAGCCGGCCACCCCCGACGACATCGTGGCCATGGCCGACCTGGTGCGCCGGGGCATCCGGGCCGGGGCGCTCGGCTTTTCGACGTCGCGCACCCTGGCCCACCGGGCCATCGACGGCGAACCCGTTCCCGGGACCTTCGCGGCGGAGGACGAGCTCTTCGGCATCGGGGCCGTACTGGGCGAGCTCGGCACCGGGGTGTTCGAGCTCGCCCCGGCCGGGGCGCTCGGCGAGGACCTGGCCGCCCCGGTGAAGGAGATCGACTGGATGCGGCGCCTGTCGGGCGCGGTGGGGCGCCCCGTCACCTTCGCCCTCAACCAGAACAACGCCGACCCCGGCGCCTACCGGCGGTCACTCGAGCTGGCCGCGGCCGCGGCCGCCGACGGCGTGGACGTGCGGCCCCAGGTGCACGGGCGCACGGTGTCACTGCTGCTCGGCCTGCAGACCTTCCACCCCTTCAACTTCACCCCGTCGTGGGCGGCCATCGCCCTGCTCCCCTGGCCCGAGCAGGCCGCCCGCATGGGCGACGCCGACCTGCGGGCCCGCCTGGTGGGCGAGGCCGCCGACCTCGAGCGCGACCCCATCGTGTCGGGGTTCATGCACCCGTCGCGTATCTTCCCCCTGGGCGACCCGCCCGACTACGAGCCACCTCCCTCGGCCAGCATCAGCGCCCGGGCTGCGGCGGCGGGCCGCACGCCGTGGGACGAGCTCTACGACCGTCTCCTCGTCGACGGGGGCCGGGAGCTCCTGAACGCTCCCGTCCTCAACTACTCCGACGGCAACCTGGACGCCGCCCGGGAGATGCTGGTGCATCCCACCACGGTCTTCGGCCTGGGCGACGGCGGCGCCCACGCCGGGCAGACCTGCGATGCCAGCACCACCACCTTCCTCCTGTCGTACTGGGCCCGTGACCGCGGCCACGGCCGCATCACGGTGGAGGAGGCGGTGCGCACGCTCACCTCGGCCACGGCCGACACCTACGGCCTCGGCGACCGGGGCCGCTTGGTACCGGGGGCGAAGGCGGACATCAACGTCATCGACTTCGACCACCTGGGCCTGGCCCGGCCCGAGATGGTGACCGACCTCCCCGGTGGAGCCAAGCGCCTGGTACAGCGGAGCACCGGCTACCTGTGCACCATCAACGGCGGCGAGGTGACCCTCGACCACGGCGAGGACACCGGCGCCCGGCCCGGGGTGCTCGTGCGCGGCGCCCGCTGACTACCGAGAAGGCTCCTCGTCGGCGTCCCCGGCCAGGGTCGCGTCCACCAGGTCGGCCCACCCGGTGTCACCTTCGGGGTCGTGCCCGGGGACGAGGTGGCACCGCACGAACAGCGAAGCGGCGGCGGCCTTGCCCGTGCCGGGCTCCTCCATCGCCGCCTCGGCCAGCAGGCACGCAGCCTGCACGGCCCACATCAGCCGGTCGAGCTGGCGGCGGAAGTGCGCCGCCCCGTGCCCCGGGTCGGCCAGCGAGCGCTGCAGGCGGGGGGCGAGGTCCTCCAGCGCGCCGGCCACGGCCCGGCCGTCGGCGCCGGATCCCTCCCCGGCCGCCGACAATTCGGCGCGGACCCACGGCAGCACCCAGTGCAGCAGCCCCAGGCGGGCGCAGTCGCGCTGCACCTGGGCGCACAGCACGTTGTGGGTACCCTCCCAGCTCTCGAACACGATGGCGTCGCGGTACAGGCGGGGCAGCGGTGAGAAGTCCTCGATGGTGCCGTTGCCACCGAGCACCTCGATCCCCCGCCGCACCACGTCGGTGGCGCCCACCGAGGTGCGGTACTTGTTGGCGTTCACGAGGAACCGGTACACCTCGGCGTCGCCGGGGCCGGCCGCGCCGCCGTCGAGCCCGGCCAGCAGGGCGGTGAGGGCCATGGTCGACGCCAGGGCGGCCTGCTCCTCGGCCTTCATGACGGCCAGCTGCTCGCGCACGGCGGGGAACGACCCCACGGCCCGCCCGAAGGCCCGGCGGTGGCGGGCGAACGAAGTGGCCTCCAGGCACGCCCGGCGCATGATCCCGGTCGAGCCCACGGCGTTCAACCACCGCGACGTGTTGAGCAGGTCCTCCACCGCCACCCGGAAGCCGTCCCCGACCGGGCCGACGGGCCACCCCAGGGCGCCGTCGAAGTCGATCTCGGCCGACGCCAGGGCGCGGGTGCCGAGCTTGTCCTTGAGCCGCCGGATGCGAAAGCCGTTGGGGGTCACGCCGTCGAGGCTGCGGGGCACGAGGAAGCACCCCAAGCCCCGCGTGCCGTCGGGCGCACCGTCGGGCCGGGCCGTCACGGCGAACAGGTCGGCGTCGGCCACGGAGCAGAACCACTTCTCGCCGCTCAGGCGCCAGGCGCCGGGCTCGTCGGCGGCGGGGACGGCCCGGGTGGCGTTGGCGCCGACGTCGGACCCGCCCTGGACCTCGGTGAGGAACTGCGAAGCGCGCAGGCACCGGCCGTAGTCGGTGTGGCGCAGGCCGGGGAGGAACCGGGCCCGGAGCTCGGGCGAGCCCCGCTTCTCGACGGCGCGACTGAGTCCGGCGGTGCACACCACGGGGCAGGCGTGGCCCCCCTCGCCGACGTGCGACAGCAGGTAGAAGAGGGCGGCGAGCTCGAAGGTTCCGCTGCCGTCGTGGGGGGCGGTCAGTATCGCCGACGCCCACACGGCCTCGCCCGCCCGGCGGTGGGCGGGGTGGAACTCGACGGACTCGAGGGGCCGTCCGATGGCGTCGGTGGCGACGTGGGCCGGCAGGTCGCGATGTCCCTCCAGGATCACCACCGCCGGCTCGACCACGGTGGCCACCACGCCCCCGAAGGCGCGCAGGCGCGGCGCCATGGCCGGGAGGCGGTCCCCGGCCCGGCGGGCCAGCACCCGGGCCAGGTTGGGAGTGGCGTCGTAGTAGTTGGTGGGCCGCGCCGCCACCCAGCGGGCCAGGTCCTCGCGTCCGGGCTGGGTGTCGGGCACTGCTACCTCCGATCGAGCGAACGGCGACGGGGCCGGCCCGGGAGCCGGTCACTGCTGGCAGTCTCGGCGACACGGGGCCGGTGGGCCAGGGTCCAAAGCCCCGCCCCGGCGCCGTCCGGGCCACCCGGGCGAGACGTCACGACGAGACGCCGGCTCAGCCCGGCTCGGTCTCGAGGCCGGCGGGGACGAGGCCCCGGTAGGCGTCGTTCGGCCCCAGCTCGCCTCGGATGACCCGGTCGATGGCGGTGCAGATGGGGAGCTCGAGGCCGTAGCGCTCGGCCAGGGTGAGCACCAGGACGGCGGTGTTCACGCCCTCGGCCACCATGTGCATGTCGGCCAGGACGTCCTCGAGCCGGCGCCCCGCGCCCAGCTGCTCGCCCACGGCACGGTTGCGGCTGTAGGGACTCATGCACGTGGCCACCAGGTCCCCCATGCCCGCCAGCCCGGCGAAGGTCGTCGCCCTCGCCCCCATGGCGACACCGAGCCGGGACAGCTCGGCCAGGCCCCGTGACATCACGGCGGCGCGCGTGTTGTCGCCCACGCCCAGGCCCTGGCCGATGCCCGCGGCGATGGCGATGACGTTCTTGAGGGCGCCACCGATCTCGCACCCGACGATGTCGTCGTTGAGGTACACGCGGAACACGCCCCGCGTCACGACCTTCTGGATGGCGCTCCCCACCGCCAGGTCCTCGGTCGCCACCACGGCGGCGGCGGCCATGCCGCTCATGATCTCGCGGGCGATGTTGGGCCCGGTGAGCGCGGCGGCGGGATGGCCGGGCAGCACCTGCTTGATCACCTCCGTCATGCGCAGCAACGTCCCGCCCTCGAGGCCCTTGGACAGGCTGACGACGGGGATCCAGGGCCGGACGTGGGCGGCCGCGTCCTCGAGCACCGCCCGGAAGCCCGAGGTGGGGACGCCTACCACCAGCATGTCGGCCGAGGCCAGCGCCTCTTCGAGATCGGCGGTGGCCGTCAACTCGGACGGGAGGTCGAAGCCGGGGAGATAGGCGAAGTTGGTGTGCTCGTCGCGCACCTCGGCCGCCACCTCGGGACTGCGGGCCCACAGGACGGTCGGGTGTCGCGGTGCCACCAGCGAGGCCATCGTGGTGCCCCACGACCCGCCCCCCAGTACCGCCACCCTCATGTCCCGGCCCCGAACCGCACGCGCTCCCCCCGCACCCGGCCGTGCCCGCCCGTCAGCTGTCGAGGCCGGGATCTTGGAAGCGCGCCACCGAGAACGCCAGGAGCAGGGGGATGTCGAGGGCGAAGACGACGAGCGACAGGGTCAGCACCACGAGGCTCGTGCCCCGGGTGTGGTCGTAGACGAACACGTACTCGAGCAACCCCGAGATGACCCCGTAGGAGAGCAGCGTCCAGCGCGCCACCCGGAAGAACACCTTCCAGGCGAAGTCCTGCAGGCGGCTGACGATGACCGCGTCCGCCACGAGCAGCACACCGGCGGCGATGAGCAGGCCCACGGCGGGGCCGAGCGGCGGCCGCGTCGGCAGGTGGGAAGCGATGTAGATACCGGCCACGATGACGAGGGCCATGGACCCCACCGCCAACTGGGCCACGGGCGGAAACGGGCGGTCGGGCGCATCTGCGCCCGGGGCATGTGGCGCGGGGGCGGTCATGTCGTGGCCAGCCTGGTCATGATGACGAGCGTCGCCACCTGCATGACCCCGGTGATCCCGGCGGTGTAGATGAAGCGCTTCATGAGCCGGCCGATGCGTTCTGCGTTGGGCTGAGGCTTCTTGAGCTCGAACAGCACGGCCAGGTTCGCCGGTTCGAGCAGACCGATGGCGATGACCGCCATGACGCCCACCACGATCATCGACGCCACCACCCAGCCGTGGTGGGAGTGGCTCGACAAGATGAACCCCTCGTGGCGTGCCAGCTGCCAGCCCGCCGTCAACGTCACGATCACCAGCGTGGGCATGAGGAGGAGCATCTTGGGCATGAACCGGGTGGAGAACTCCACCCGGGCCGGGATCGACAGGCGTCCCAGGATGGGGCCCACGATGAAGCCCACGAACAGGTCGATGGCGGTCCACATCGCCCCACCCACCACGTGGAAGAAGTCGATGACCCATAGCTTGTTGGTGGCCACCCCCACCACCAGGGCCACGAGCACCACCGCCACGACGGGCAGGGCCCGCAGCGGGACGATCTGGAAGTCGATCCGGGGCGGCGCCCCCCCGGGTGGCCCGGGCGGGCCCGCGTCGGCGACGTCGGCCCCCGGCGGGGCCGTCATGGTGACATCGGCCATGGCAACCACCTCCCCCTCGTGCTCCGGATGTGCGCAGCCCACGTGCGGGCCGTCCGGCCCGTCACGATAACGCCCGGGTCGTCCCGACGCCGGGTTCAGCCCGCGGCGGAGGGCAGCGGCCGGCGGGTCTCGTCGCCGGCGTCGCCGGCGTGGTCGGAGTCGACTGCACCGGCCGCGTCGGCCGCGTCGGCTGCGTCGGGCCGCAGGGCGGTCGGCTCGGTGTAGACGTACTTGCCGCCCCGCAGCCACGACGCCCCGGCGGCCACGAGGCAGGCCACGATGGCGAAGTCGAAGGCGGCGTGCAGTCCCTGGCGGAACGGCACCGAGATGAGGGCGGGGAAGAACTCCCGCCCCGTGATCAACGCGGCGTGCCCGGGGGGCAGGTGGGCCAGCACCGCGTGGCCGAGCAGGTGCTGCATGGGGTTCGTGCCCAGGAAGGCGGCGAAGAGCGTCGACACCGGCGGCAGCGACGCCACGTGGTCGGCGGTGGCGACCGGGACGCCCTGGCCCACCAGGCCATGGGCGATGGCGGTGGGGAGGTCCGAGGCGAGGCCCACGATCATGAGGGAGAAGAAGATCCCGATCGACAGCACCTGGGCCGAGTTCTGGAAGGTGGAGTTCATCCCCGACCCTGCCCCGCGGTGCTGCGGGGGAAGACTGTTCATGACCCCCGCCCGGTTGGGCGAGCCGAAGGACCCCATGGCCAGGCCCAGGAGCAGCAGGATCAGCCCGAATTGCCAGTAGGTGAAGTCGATGGGGAGGAGCTCGAGCGCCACGAAGGCCCCGGCCGAGGCGATCATCCCGCCGGTGGCGAAAGGGCGGGCACCGAAGCGGTCGGAGAGGATGCCGGCCACCGGGCCCGAGATGAGGAACCCCGCAGTGAGCGGGAGCATGTAGATGCCGGCCCACAGCGGCGTGCGGGCGAAGTCGTAGCCGTGGCGGGGCAGCCAGATGCCCTGCAGCCAGATGATGAGCATGAACATGAGCCCGCCCCGGCCAACGGCGGCGAGGAAACTGGCCAGCACGCCGGCGGTGAAGGCACGGATCTTGAACAGCGCCAAGCGGAACATGGGATTGGGCGAGCGGGTCTCGATGACGGCGAAGGCGCCGAGCAGCATCACGCCGGCGACCAGCTCCCCGATCACCGCTGGTCCGGTCCATCCCATGGTGCTGGTGCCGTGGGGCTCGATGCCGTAGGTGATGCCGATCATGACGGCCACGAGCCCCAGGGCGAAGGTGATGTTGCCGGGCCAGTCGACGTGCGCCCGCTGGCGAGGGCCCACCTCCCGCAGGCGCATGTAGCCCCACACCGTCCCGAACAGCCCGACGGGCACCGACACCAGGAAGATGAGGCGCCAGTTGATGGGGGCGAGGACCCCCCCGAGCACCAGGCCGATGAACGTGCCGCTGATGCCGGCGGCCTGGTTGATGCCGAGCGCCATGCCCCGCTGGGTCTCGGGGAAGGCGTCGGTGAGGATGGCGGCCGAGTTGGCGATGAGCATGGCCGCACCGACGCCCTGGAAGACGCGCACGATGATGAGCCACCACCCGGCCGCCGGGCCGCTCAGCCACGTCACCGTGAGCAGCAACGAGAAGAAGGTGAACACGGCGAAGCCGAGGTTGTACATGCGCACCCGGCCGTAGATGTCGCCCAGCCGGCCGAGGTTCACCACCAGCACGCTCGTGACCACCAGGAAGCTCAGGATCATCCACAGCAGGTAGAAGCTGTTGCCGGGCTGGAGCGGATCGAGGTGGATGCCGCGGAAGATGTCCGGCAGCGAGATGAGCATGATCGAGCCGTCGATGGTGGCCATGAGCATGCCCATGGTGGTGTTGACGAGGGCCACCCACTTGTAGCCGCCGTCGCTGCCGACGCCCGGCCCTTTGCCGTCGGCCGCCACTCCCCGAATCCTCATGGCCACCCGACCGATCGTATCGACAGCCCACGGGGAGCCGACCCGCGGTCCCGGACCACCCCGAGCACCGTGTTGTGCAGCTTCCCCCACGATGCGACGATGAGGGCGTCCGAGGAGGGAGGGCATCATGACGGACACCCTGGCCCCCGAGATCGACCTCATGAGCGGGGCGTTCTACGCCCATGACCCGTTTCCGGCCTTCGCCTGGATGCGGCGCAACGCCCCCGTCTACTACGACGAGGACAACGACATCTGGGGCGTCACCTGCTACGAGGACGTCCGGGCCGTGGGCCAGGACCCCCAGACCTTCTCGAGCACCGGCGGGTCACGGCCCAACATGGCCCTGCCCTACATGATCGACATGGACGCCCCCGAGCACCGCCAGCGGCGGCGGCTCGTGAGCGCCGGGTTCACCCCGCAGGCGGTGCGCGCCCGCGAGGCACGCATCAGCACGGTGTGCGACGAGATCATCGACGCCGTATGCGAGCGCGGCACGTGCGACCTCGTGAGTGACATCGCCGCCCCGCTACCGGTGGTCATGATCGCCGACATGCTCGGCTTCGGTTCGGCGGACTGGCCCAAGCTCCTCGAGTGGTCGGACACCATGCTGATGTCCCAGGGCTCGGGCGACCCCGAGGCCCTCGACAAGGCCACGGCCGCCTTCGTCGAATGGGACGGCTACATCCGGGCGCTCATCGACGAGCGCCGCCGGAGCTGGTCGGCCGACGACCTCCTGGGTGTCCTCGTCCAGAGCGAGGTGGACGGCGAGCGACTCGACGACGACTCCCTCGTCCACGAGTCGCTGCTCCTCTTGATCGGCGGCGACGAGACGTCGCGCCACGTCATCAGCGGCGGCATGGAGGGGCTGCTGCGCCGGCCCGAACAGCTCGAGGCGTTGCGGGCCGATCGCACCCTGCTGCCCGAGGCGGTGGAGGAGATGCTGCGGTGGGTGTCGCCCATCAAGAACATGAACCGCCGCACCACCACCGACGCCCAGCTCCACGGCACCACCATCCCCGCCGGGAAGAACGTGCTGCTGCTGTATCCCTCGGCCAACCGCGACGAGACGGTGTTCGACGACCCCGAGTCCTTCGACATCCGGCGCCGGCCCAACGACCACGTGGCCTTCGGGTTCGGGGCGCACCTGTGCCTGGGCCACCGCCTGGCCCGCGCCGAGATCACCACCATGGTGGACCGGGTCCTCGACCGCCTGCCCGACCTGCGACTCCAGGCGGACGAGGCGGGGCCGCTGCGGGAGTCGAACTTCATCGTGGGCTTCGAGTCCCTGCCCGTCCGCTTCACCCCCACCGCCCGGTCGAAGGCCTGACCCTCCGGAGGCCGCTGCCGCCCTCGGCTCGGAAGGTGCAACCGCCCTGGGTGCGAGGGTTCAGCCCCCCTCGGCGCCGGACCCCTCGGTCCCGGCCGGATCCGGCTCGGCCGACAGACGGCTGGTAGCCGGGGCGATGTCCCCTGGCGCCGAGGTGGCGTGGGTGGTGGTGCCGGCCGAGGTGGTGGCGTCGGCCACGGCCCCGGCGGCCTCCTCGGCCATCGTGAACTCGTACGACACCTGCGTGCGGATGTAGAGGGCGGCCACCAGGCCGGCCGCCACCAGCACCCAGGTGGCCAGGCCCAGACCGATGCTGCTCACGTGATTCGACCAGACCTCGCCCCCACCGAGGCCCGACCCCCGGTACAGCAGGAAGCTGGCCAGGGCATTGGCCAGGGCGGCCGCCAGGACCACGAAGAGCAGGGGCAGAGCCCAGGTGGCGAGGGACTTGGCCCGCAGCAGGTGATCGAAGGCGGCCACCAGGATGGCGCTGTCGGTGTCGTCGTCCGGCTCCACGTCGGGGTTGTCACCCGACCCGGCCAGCTCGATCTCGGCGCTCCAGATGCGCACCTGCCACCACACCAGGCCGACCCCGACGAGCAGCACGAAGGCGAACGCCGGGTTGGCCCAGGTGGTGGCGCTCTGCATGGCGTAGCCGACGAGCTGGGCCGACGTCAGGCCCCCCTCCTGGCCGACGGCCGCCACCACGCCCACCACCACCGAGGTGACGGTGAGCACGACGAAGACGAGCAGGATGACCGCCGCCACGACCTCCGGCAGCTCCCACTGGGCGTGCCGGACGGCGGGGACCGGGGGCTCGGTCATGGGCGGCAGCCTACGAGGTGGGCCCGGGGGCGACGCCGATGCCCGGGAACGTCCCGACCCGGTGGCGTACATTGCCCGGCGGGATCCCGAGGTGCGGAGGTGGGGCGGTGGCGTACGACGTGGCAGGCCGGAAGGTCCTCGTGACGGGGGCGTCGGCGGGGATCGGGGCGGGGCTGGCCGAGGCCCTGGCGCGGGCCGGGGCCACGGTCGGCCTGTGCGCCCGGCGCGAGGACCGGCTGGCCGAGGTGCTCGAACGGTGCCGCCGACACGCACCGGCGTCGCAGATGTGGGCCGCCGACCTGGCCGACCCGGCCGCCGTGGACGCCGTGGCCAAGGCGGCGCTGGCCGAGCTCGGCGGCGTCGACGTCCTCGTCAACAACGCCGGCATCCCGAAGCGCCGCCACGTGACCCGCCTCGACGCCTCCACCGTCGACGCCGTGATGCGCATCAACTACTCGAGCCCGGTGCAGCTCACCCTGGCGCTGCTCCCCCACATGCTCGAGAAGGGCGAGGGCCGGATCGTCAACGTGTCGTCGGTGGCCGCCACCCTGAGCTCGCCCGGTGAAGCGGCCTACGGCGCCTCCAAGGCGGCACTGGCGGTGTTCTCCGAGGCCATGGCCGTGGACCTGTGGGACACGGGAGTCAAGGTGATGATCGTGTACCCCGGGGTGGTCGACACCGAGCTGTTCAGCCTGCCCGACAACGACCCCTTCACCGCCGACGTGGCCCCCATCACGGTGGACGAGGCCGTGGGGGTCATCCTGGGAGCACTGGCGGACGAAGCCCTGCAGGTCTATGTGCCGGCCTGGTTCGGGGACCTGACGGCCGGCAAGGCCGCCGACGTCCAGGGATTCCTCACCGGCACGGCCCAGTACGTGCGCGAGCACCGCACCGCCCCCTGACCCGGCACCGGCGGCGGGACCGGGGTGGGCCGCGCCCTCAGTGGATGTCGAAGGCGGCCGCCACCACCAGGCCGAGCACGAGCAGCGACCCCGCCCGGCGGGTGTGCACGAAGGCGATGGCGGCGAACCACAGCGGCCACACCGGGAAGTGCTCGGGGGGCTCGTCGGGCTTCGGGCGGCTGAAGGAGCGCCACGCCGGGACGAGCTTGGACACGGCGCCCAGGCTGAGCAACGCCGGCCAGGGCAGGGCCCGCACCGCCACGCACACCACCACCACCACGTAGAACGACACCATGAGGCCCACGGTGGCGGCCCGGGCCCGGCGCTCGCCCAGCACCACGGGCAGCGTGCGGATGCCGAGCGGCGCGTCGAAGGGGGCCTTGTCGATGTGCTTGCCCATGAGCACGGCCGTGCACAGCAGGCCGTAGGGGACCGACGCCGCCACGACCTCCCACGTGAGGTGCCCCACCGCCGCGTAGTACGTCCCGCACACCATGAGCGGGCCCCACACCACGAAGACGTCGGGCTCGCCCAGGCCCCGCTTCTTCAGGCGCAGGGGCGGAGCGGTGTACGCCACCGACAGGGCGAAACCCGCCACGGCGAAGCCCACGACCGGCCACCCCCGGTAGACGGCCAGCACCACCAGGATGCCGAGGTCGAGGGCGTTCACCATGAGCGAGGCCCGCGCCAGGCGCCGGCGCGAGATCATCCCCGACAACACCGGGTGTGGCGCGTACAGCGCACGCGGGTAGCTGTCGGTGTCGGCTCCCACCTCGACGTCGAAGAGGTCGTTCATGAGGTTGTTGGCCATGTGGGCGAGCACGAGACCCGCGAAGGCGAGCACCACGAGCCCGGGGCGGAACCCGGGGCGGTGCACGGCCAGGAGCGTGGCCACCGCCCCGGCCACGAGCGTCATGGGCAGCACCGCCGACCGGGTGAGCACGAGCCAGCGCGACACCGGGTCGAGAGGGCGTCCGGTCGGGGGGTTGGTGGTGCGCAGCACCTCCACCCACGCCGACAGGCGGCCCTGGGTGGGGCGGGCGGGGGAGTCGGCTGGCCGGGGCCGCAGGTCGCTCACCTGGGCATCGTACCGACCCCCGCCTTGGCGGGACGAGCGGGCGGCCACGGAGGACGTCCGGTACCCGAGCGACCGCCCTCCCGTAGTGTGAGCGCCACCCGGCACCGAGGAGGATCACCCAGCATGTCGCCCGACAAGGCCCTGGCGGGCCGCACCGCCGTCGTCACCGGAGCGTCGAGCGGCATCGGCCGCGCCGTGGCCGAGGCGCTCGGCGGCGCCGGCGCCCATGTGGTGCTCGGAGGCCGGACCCTCGGGGCCATGGAGGAGTCGGTGGCCCGCATCGCGGCCGCCGGCGCCACGGCCGAGGCCCACGTCCACGACGTGCGCGACGTCGGCCAGGCCCGGGCGCTGGTGGAGCGGGCGGTGACGTCGACGGGCCGCCTCGACATCATGGTGAACAACGCCGGCGTCAGCTTCCCGGGGTCGATCGTCGACGCCGATCCCGAGCAGTGGCGCACCATGCTCGAGACCAACGTCCTCGCCCTGCTGGTCGGCTCGCAGGCGGCGGTCCGGGCCATGCGGGCGTGCGGGGCGGAAGGCCACGTCGTGAACGTCTCGTCGGTGGCCGCCCTGCAGCCCGCGTCCGGCGTCTACGGCGCCACCAAGCACGCCGTCAACTGCATCAACGAGTCGCTGCGCCGCGAGCTGGTGGACGAGCCCATCCAGGTGGTGACGGTCATGCCGGGTGCCATCGCCACCAGCTTCGCCCGCAACTTCGATCCCGCCGTGCTCGAGCTCATGGTGAGCTCGATGGGCGGGGACACCGCCGCCACCAACTTCACGCCCGGCCAGCGCCTGCCCGACGAGGTCCTGGTGCAGGCCCAGAAGTCCATGTCCGACCACCTGTGCGCGCCCGAGGACGTGGCCCAGGCGGTGCTGTGGGCCGTGACCCGGCCGGCCGGCGTGCACGTGGCCGAGGTCGTGGTGCGGCCCAAAAAGGACCTGTCGCTGTAGGCGGAGCGGGCCTCGCCACTGTCGGGTCCGGGCGGACCGGCCCGGACACCGGCGCGTCAGACGAGCAGGCGCGCCATGGGGCTGTCGGGGGGCAGGCGCTGCACGTCGAGACCGGAGGCGGCGATGCGCGCCAGCAGGGGCTCGAGGTCGGTTCGGGTGGCGAGCTCGATCCCGACGAGAGCAGGGCCGAACTCGCGATCGTTCTTCTTGATGTACTCGAAGAGCACGATGTCGTCGGTCGGGCCCAGGCACTCGTCGAGGAAGCGCCGCAGGGCGCCGGGCCGTTGGGGGAAGCCGATCACGAAGTAGTGCTTCAGGCCCTCGTGCACCAGGCTGCGCTCGATGATCTCGTCGTAGCGGGCCACGTCGTTGTTGCCACCGCTCAGTATGCACACCACGGTGCGCCCGACGATCTCCGCCGCCACGTCGTCCAGCGCGGCGAGGGCCAGCGCCCCGGCCGGCTCGGCCACGATGCCGTCGATCTGGTACAGGTCGAGCAACTCGGTGCACACCCGACCCTCCGCCACCGCCACCAGGCGGGGGACGAGCTCGCGCACCACGTCGAAGGTGAGCGCACCCGGGGTACGCACCACGGCACCGTCCACGAAGGGGTCCTCGATGTCGATGGTGACGCGGTGGCCGGCCTCGAGCGACCGCATCATGGCGGGTGCCCCGGCCGGCTGGGCCCCGACCACCTCGGTGGGGGCGCCCAGGCCGTCGAGGGCGACGGCGATGCCCGACGCCAAGCCGCCACCGCCGATGGGCACGGTCATGACGTCCGGCGCCCGGCCGAGCTGCTCGAGCACCTCCAGGGCGATGGTGCCCTGCCCGGCCACGGTGGCCGGGTGGTCGAAGGTGGGCACCACGGTGGCGCCCCGCTCGGCCGCGTAGGCGGCGGCGGCGGCGTTGGCGTCGTCGAAGCTGTCCCCGGCGAAGCGCACCTCCACCAGCTCGCCGGCCAGGGACCGGATGCGGGCCACCTTCTGGCGCGGCGTGCGCCGGGGCAGGAACACGGCCCCCCGCACCCCCAGGTGCCGGCAGCTCCACGCCACCCCCTGACCGTGGTTGCCGGCGCTGGCGCACACCACCCCGGCGGCGAGGGACTCGGCCGACAGGCCGGCGATGAAGTTGTAGGCCCCGCGGATCTTGTAGGACCGGACCACCTGGAGGTCCTCGCGCTTGAGGTACACGGTGGCGCCCGTGCGCTCCGACAGCCGGGGGCTGTGCTGCAGGGGCGTGAGGACCCCGACCGGGGCCAGGCGCTCGGCGGCGGCCCGGACGTCGGCGATGCCGACCTGCTGACGCCACACCGAGCCGGACACTGGCACCGACACTACGGGCCCGGGCGCCGCCGCCACCGACACTGCGGTCCCCGGCCCCGCCGGCGCCGTCACTGCGGTCCCCGGAGCCGTCGCCGCCGTCATTGCAGGGCGTCGGCCAGCAGCACCACGGCCTCTCGCCAGTCGCCCACGATGCCGACGTCGGCGCAGCCGAAGACGAGGGCCTCGGGGTCGCTGTTCACGGCCACCACGGTGCCCGCCCCCCGCGCCCCCACGGCGTGGTTGAACTTGCCCGACAGCCCCACCGCCACGTACAGCGCCGGCGCCACGCTGTGGCCGGTGATGCCGATCTGCCGGGCGCGGGGCAGCCAGCCCCTGTCCGTCACCTTGCGCGACGCCCCCAGCTCGGCGCCGAGCACCTTGAGCAGCGGGTCGAGGGCGCCGTACTCCTCGGGCGGGACTCCGGCTCCCACCGCCACCACGGTGCGGGCGGCGAGCAGGGCCTCCACGTCGTCGTCGCGGCCGGTGTCGAGGACCGCCACCCGCCCCCGGGCGGTCCCGGCCACCGTGCCCACCCCCACCGGCGCGGCAGACGACCGCGGAACCCGCAGGGGGAGCACCCCGGGCCGGACCGTCGCCATCTGCACCGCCGACGTGCACGAAACGGCGGCCACCAGGCTGCCACCGAAGGCCGGCTTCCAGGCCACCAGCCGGCCGTCCTCCACCCCGAACCCGACGGCGTCACCGGTGAGACCCGAGCCGGTGCGGGCCGCGGCCCGGGCGGCCACCTCGCGGCCCCACAACGTGCCCGGCGCCAGCACGACCCAGGGCGCGGTCTCCCCGATCCACCGGACCAGGGCGGCGGCCACGTCCTCCTCCACCGCCGTGCCCGTGACGGTGAGCGCCCGGTCGGCTCCCCACGACGCCAGGTCGGCGGGGTCGGGCAGCTCGGGCCCGATCGCCACCACCTCACCGCCCACGGCCCCGGCCACGTGCACGGCCTCGCCCAGCAGCTCACGGGCCATGCGGACCCGGCCCGGCTCCACCACCACCGCCACCACGGGCGCACCGGCGACGGCACCGGCGGCCCGGTCCACGGCGTCGACGGCGGGCTCGGCGCTGCCGTCCGCCTCGGCCCCGGCGCTCCCGGCGGTGTGGTGGTGGTACACGGCGTCGAGTGCCCCCCACTGCCGGAGGAGTTCCACCGCCCTCTGCACCTGCCCCGGGAGGTCGCCCGACAGCACCACGCGGTGGCGCGTCACCTCCATGGACCGGACGTGGCCCACCACGGTGGGGCTGCCCGCCGCCCCCCACGGTCCGGGTCCGAGCTCCGGCGCCGACAGCCGGCGGAGGCGGTCGCCGGGCACGGCGGCCCGGCCCTCGGCCGGGACCTTGCACGGCTCGGTGAGGCGCTCGGCCACCGACAGCACGGCCGGGAGCGCCACCCGGACGTCGCGCCACCCGTCGTCGAGCTCGCAGCGCGCCGAGGCCACGCCGGACGACACCTCGAGCTCCCTCACCCCGGCGACGAAAGGCAGGTCGAGCAGCTCGGCCACGCCCGGGCCGACCTGACCGGTGTCGGCGTCGATGGAATTGCGCCCCGCCAGGACCAGGTCGAAAGGACCGCGGTGGCGCAGGGCGGCGGCCAGGGCGGTGGCCGTGGCCAGGGTGTCGGACCCGGAGAAGGCGGGGTCGGACACGAGCACGCCCTCGTCCGCCCCCCAGGCCACCGCCTCGCGCAGGGAGTCCTCCGCCACGGGAGGACCGAGGGTGAACGCCACGCACCGCCCGCCGCTGTGGCGGGCCAGCTCCACGCCCTTGCTGACGGCGCGCCGGCAGTAGGCGTTCATCTCGAGCTCGACGCCGTCGCGCTTCAGGCGGCCGTCGGGCAGGAGCTCCATCTCCTCCACCCGAGGCACCTGCTTCACCAGGACGGCGATGTTCACCCCGGACCTCCTGCCGTGGCCGACGCCGACACGGACGCTGACACAGGCGTCAGTGTGACGGCCGTAGCGTACCCGGGGCCTTCTCCGGCCCCCGCAGGCCGAGGCGGTCCGCCACGGCCGACATCTCGTCCCTCGCCGCCGACAGATCGGCCTGGCCGCACGTCACCACCATGCGGTGGACGCCCAGGTCGCTCATCTTCTGCGCCGTCTCGGCGTCGGCCGACGTGGACATGGTGCTGACGGTGACCTCGATCGACGCCGGGTCCCGGCCGGCGGCCCCCGCCTCGGTGCGGAGCCGGTCGAGGGCGCCACGCAGCTCGTCGCCCCACAGACCGAGGGGCTGCCAGCCGTCGCCCCGGCGCGCCGCACGCCGGATGGACGGCGGGCTGTGCCCTCCCACGTGGATGGGGACGCCGGCCGGGCGGACGGGCTTCGGGTGGGAGTGGGCGTGGGCGAAGGAGAAGAACTCGCCGTCGAACGACGCGCCGTCGGGCCCGGAGTCCGCCCACAAGGCCCGCATCACGTCGATGCACTCGTCGGTGCGCCGACCGCGGCTGTCGAACTCGACGCCGCACGCTTCGAGCTCCTCGCGCATCCATCCCACCCCGATGCACAGCCGGACCCGGCCCTTGGACAAGCGGTCCAGGGTGGCCAGGCGCTTCGCCATGAGCACCGGATGGTGGGCGGGCAGGATGAGCACGCCCGTCGCCAGCACCAGCGTGGAGGTGACCCCGGCCAGAAAGGCCAGGGTGTCGACGGGGTCGGGCACGGCGCAGTCGTCGGGCAGGGGCATGCGACCCGACGGGGCGTAGGGGTAGGTGCTCGTGTAGCCGCTCACCACACAGGGGTGCTCCACCGTCACGATCGACTCGAAACCGACAGCCTCGATGTGGCGGGCGAAGCCGGTCATCCAGTCGGGGTCGGCGCACACCCCGGCCCGCACGGGCGGGAGCGCCCCCACCTTGAGCATGGTCATGTGGCCGTGCCTCTCTGCCGGGGGCGGGGGTTCATCGCTCCGCCATGGGACGGTCCTCGCGCCAGTCGAGGCGCAGTTGGCGCTCGGCGAAGTGCCACTCGCCGTCGAGGCGCACGAACTCGTCGCCGTAGCGCACGGCCAGGACCAGCATTCGGCGCTCGCCCTGGCGGTCGTAGACGTGGTGGGCCAGGCACGTCGTGTCGCCGGTGGCCCGGTCCCCGTGGAGCGCAACCACCTGGCCGCCCACCACGTGCGTGGTCGTCAGGTAACGGGCCAGACCCTCGACCAGGGCGGCGGCGATGTCGTCGCGGCCGACGCGGACGATGGGCGCCGGGTCGAGGTGGGGGAAGTGCGACACCAGACGGCCCTCGGGGCTGAACAGCCGGGCCACGCCGCCGGTATCGCGCCGGTCGACGCACCAGGCGTAGGTGTCCACCAGACGGCGCAAGGCGAGGAGGTCGGCCGTCTCCCGGTACCTGTCGTCGCTGCTCGGCTGGTCCACGCTCGCTCCCGGTCCGTCGATACCGTGCCACCCCGAAACCGCCGCCACCCCGAAACCGCCGCCACCCCGA
>Ga0209415_10001935_pt1 | contig 39226 bp, 41 predicted proteins | sample PeaSoiSIISIP2007_FD_187696 | JGI IMG/M metagenome (GOLD analysis project Ga0209415, IMG submission 187696) | Peat soil microbial communities from Weissenstadt, Germany - SII-SIP-2007 (SPAdes) (version 2) | ecosystem: Environmental > Terrestrial > Soil > Wetlands > Peat | place: Germany...
TCGGCCGATTCGTACGAGAATCCCCCGCAATGATCGGCCTCTAACCGGATTCGGTTGTTCCCGGACGGTTCCTTAGCGGTGCCCGACGCGCTGCGGGCGGCGTATCGCTACACGCCGGGCCAGTATCTGACGTTGCGCGCGACGATCGACGGCGAGGAGGTGCGGCGCAGCTACTCGATCTGTTCCGGGCTGGATGACGGCGAGCTGCGTGTGGCGATCAAGCGCGTGCCGGGCGGGGTATTTTCCACCTGGGCGAACGATACGTTGCACGAGGGCGATGCGGTGTCGGTGATGACACCGGATGGGCGTTTCGGAATTGCGATCGATCCCGACGCGGCGCGCACGCTGGTCGCCTTCTCTGCGGGTTCCGGCATTACGCCGGTGCTGTCGACCCTCAAGACGGTGCTGGCGCGCGAGAAGGCGAGCCGCTTCGTGCTGTTCTACGGCAACCGCTCGACCGGCAGCATCATGTTCCGCGGTACGCTGGAGGACCTGAAGGACCGCTATCTGGCGCGGCTGTCAGTATTCCACGTGTTGTCGCGCGAGCAACAGGATGTGGCGGTGCTGAACGGCCATCTCGACGCGGCGAAGGTCGGCGTGCTGATGCGGGCGATGTTTTCCCCCAAGGCAGTGGACCATGCGTTCGTTTGCGGTCCGCAACCGATGATCGAGGGACTGGAAAAGGCGCTGGCGGATTTCGGCCTGCCGCGCGCGCGCATCCATGTCGAACGGTTTACGCCCGGTGTGGGCGGCCGGCCGCACGCGGTAGCGGTGCCGCCGACCACGGCGCCGAAGGCGATCGTGACGGTGATCAGCGAAGGTGCGCGCTGGGAGATTCCCGTGGCGGAAGGTGAGGCGATCATCGATGCGGCGATCCGTGCCGGGCGCAACCTGCCGTTCTCGTGCAAGGGTGGCATGTGCTGCACCTGCCGGGCGAGGCTGCTGGAGGGGCGGGTGGAGATGACGGTGAACTACTCGCTGGAGCCCTGGGAGACCGAAGCGGGCTACGTGCTCACCTGCCAGTCGCACCCGGTGACCGAGCGTGTGGTGGTGGATTACGACCAGGTGTAGTTGATTTCTTTCCTTCTCCCGCAAGCGAGACAGGGAAACGGTCATTCCGGCTGGTTCTTCTTATGCGCGAGCAATGCCATCAGCCGGCGGTCGCGCCATTCCTGCCGCACGGGTTGCAAGTTCGCCGGCAGTTCGGCCCGGCGTGCCGCGTGCAGCCGGTCGATCAGCACCTTGTCCCAGAGGCGCGGAATCATCTGCCGCTGCAGCGTGGCATAAAGCGGCCCGTAGCGCGTGCAGTAATCCGCCAGGCCCCCGGGTGCGTTGAGATCGATCGTCTCCAGCGGCCCCATAAAACTCCAGCGCAGGCCCAGCCCATGCTTGACCAGCGCATCGAGATCGGTGGGTGAGATCACGTCGTCGGCGAGCAGCCGGAACGCCTCGGCAAGCAACGCACCCTGCAGCCGGTTCAACGCGAACCCGTCCATTTCATGCCGCACGGTCGCCGGCACCTGGCCGGCACGCGTCATCAGGGCCCGCGTGCGCGCGACCACCGATGGCTCGGTCCACGGCGAAGGACACAGTTCCACCAGGGGAATGAGGTATGGCGGGTTGACCGGATGCGCCACCAGGCAGCGCGAGCGTCCGGCCAGCCCTTCGGTAAAGGCGCTGGCCGGAATGCCGCTGGTGGAACTTGCCAGCACCACATCGGCATGCGCCAGCAGATCGAGTTCACCGAAGATGCGCTGCTTGTCGGCGACGCGCTCGGGACCGTTCTCCTGCACGTGTTCCGCATCCCGCACCGCCTCGGCGAGGCTCGCGGCCGGGCGAATCCGCGCGCGCACCACGGCCGGCTCATCGGCCAGCAGACCCGCCTCGCGCAATTCCGGCAGCCGCTCGGCGATGAAGTCCTGCGCCGCGGCGATCGCCTGCGGGATCGGGTCCCACAACGCCACGTCGAACCCGGCACGAGCGAATACGATCGACCAGGCACGGCCGATCAGGCCGGCGCCCACCACCGCAATTTTCGTCATCGCAACGTCTCCTCTGCGCCGGCGGATGAAACCACCCGGGACGACGCGGGGCAACCATCGCCATCCATCGTCCCAGGCTTGACACGGTCATCTGCGCGCGGACGATCGCACGCAGTGCTACAAACCGCCGGAGCAGCGGAAGGATTGGGCTTGTCTATCTTTGAGGCCAAGAATGAACGCGACATTCCACAGGCGTTCGCCTAGCTGTTGACGATCATCTCGATCGGGCTGTTGGCGGAGCATGTCATCTTCCGTAGCATCGGGGCGCGGACGGTACGACGTTGAGGCATGCAGGGCTGAGGCTAATACTGATCGTTCCTGTTCCCGCTTGCGGGAGGGGGAATCAATCATCTTGGAAAGGAGCATGGGCATGGCGACATTGCAGGCAAAATCGATCAGGCGGCGCGAGGACCAAAGGCTGCTCACCGGCCAGGGCAACTATGCCGCCGACGGCAAGCGTGACGGCATGCTGGTCGCCGTGCTGGTGCGCTCGCCGCATGCGCACGCTTCATTCACCACCGTCGACACCACTGCCGCGCGCGCGATGCCAGGCGTTGTCGGCGTCTACACCAGCGCCGACCTGACGGATGTCGGGCCGATCCCCGGCGGCATCGGGTTTCCCCGCCCGGACGGTGGGCCCGCGCCAAAAACCGACCGCGCATTGCTCGCGTCGCACCGCGTGCGTTTCGTCGGCGAGCCGGTGGCGCTGGTCGTCGCCAAGACCCGCGCGGCCGCGCTGGAGGCAGCGGAAGCGGTGCAGGTGGACTACCGCGAATTGCCGGTGGTGACCGATCCGGTCGCCGCCATGCAGCCCGGAGCGCCCGCGGTGTGGGACGAGGTCCCCGACAATATCGGCTTCCTGTGGAAACGCGGTGACGCGGAACGGACCGCGCAGGCATTGCGCGACGCCGCGCATGTGACGCGGCTGCAATTCACCGTCTCGCGCGTCACCGCCAACTCGATGGAACCGCGCGGTGCCTGGGCCGAAATCAGTCCGGACGGGCGGCTGGTGTTGTATCCCTCCATCCAATCGCCGTATCCGCTGCGCAACGGGCTGGCGCAGAACAACCTCAAGGTAGCGCCTGCGGATATCCGCGTGCTGGTCGGCGATGTCGGCGGTTCGTTCGGCATGAAGTCGGGCGTGCAGCAGGAATACGCTCTGGTCTGCTGGGCGACGCGCAAGCTAGGCCGCCCCGTGCGCTGGATCTCCGACCGCACCGAGGGGTTGCTCACCGACGAGCAAGCGCGCGAGATGCGCATCACCGCGGAGCTGGGGCTGGATGCGGCGGGAAAATTCACCGCGCTGAAGCTACGCTGGGATGTGAACCTGGGCGCCTATGTGTCCGGCCGGTCCGGCTGGCCGGTCGGCAATATCGGCGGCACCGCCGGCGTCTACGACATTCCGACGATGTATGCGGAATCCTGCGGCATCATGACACATACCGTGCCCACCGCGGCGTATCGCGGCGCGGGGCGGCCGGAAGCGACCTACACGATCGAACGACTGATCGATGTCGCCGCGCGCGAGCTTGGCACCGATCCGTACGAACTGCGCCGGCGCAACCTGATCCCTCCGGAGGCGATGCCGTACAAGACCGCGCTGACTTTCACCTATGACTGCGGCGAGTTCGAAGGCAACATGCAGACCGCCGCCGGTCTGGCCGAGCTCGAAAGTTTCCCGGCCCGTCGCGAAGCAGCGCAACACCGCGGCAAGCTGCGCGGCATCGGCTTGTGCAATTGCATCGAGGTGGCCGGCGGCCCGTTCCTGCGCCCGGCAAAGGACATGTCAACGTTGCGCCTGGCCGAGGACGGCACGCTGTTCCTGCGGTCAGGCTCGGTGTCGGTGGGTCAGGGTCTCGGGACGGCATTCTGCCAGATCGTCGCCGAGCGCTTCGGCGTGCCATTGGAGCGAGTGCGCTACGAACAAGGCGACACCGACCTGTTGCCGTACGGCAAGGGCAATGGTGGGTCGGGCGCGCTATGCATCGGTGGCTCGGCGGTAATGGTGGCCGTGGATGCGGTGATCGAGAAGGCCAAGCGCATCGCGGCGGAATTGCTCGAAGCGGCGGTGGTGGACGTGACGTTCGAAGCTGGCCGGTTCAGCATTACGGGGACGGATCGTTCTGTCGATCTCGCAGCGGTGGCGCGCGCGGCGTACGACCCGGCGCATATTCCGCCCGGCGAGGAAGGCGGGCTGGTAGAGAACGGCGAGTTCGCCGCGACGGCGGTCACGTTCCCCAACGGCACGCATATCTGCGAGGTGGAGATCGACCCCGATACCGGCGTGACCGAGATCGTACGCTACAGCGCGGTGGAAGAACTTGGCCGCGTTCTCAATCCGCTGCTTGTGGCGGGGCAAACGCATGGCGGCGTGGCGCAGGGCATCGGCCAGGCGATAGGAGAGCAGATCGTGCACGATCGCGACTCTGGGCAGATGCTGACGGCGTCGTTCATGGACTACCAGATGCCGCGGGCGGACGATCTGCCGAATTTCCAGATGGTGACGCGCGAGGTCCCGACAAAGGTCAATCCGCTCGGTGCCAAGGGTGTCGGCGAGGCCGGCACCGTCGGTGCCCTGGCGGCGGTGATGAACGCGGTGAACGACGCTTTGGCGCCGCTGGGAATCCGGCATTTCGACATGCCGGCGACGCCGGCGCGCGTCTGGGAAGCGATTGCCGCCGCCCGCGGCGACTCGTCCCATAGCGGCGCTGGCTAACCCGTGGCGGCGATAACGAGTACGCGGGCCGGATGGCGCGCCGGACGGGCGCTATCCGCCACCCGCGGTAAATGCGTTGAAGGTGATCAGCGTGTAGGTGTCCTTCACCCCCGCCAAGGTCTGGATCTTCTCCGTCACGAACAACCCGATGTCCTGATCGGGATCCAGGTAGAATTTGCCCAGTAGGTCATACTGACCGGACGTCGAGAACAACTCGGACATCTGTTCTATCGTATCGGCCGCCTCGCGTGCGACCTTGTACGCCTGCCCCATCTCGCATTTGATCATGACGAAGATCGCCCGCATGCGCCGCCTCCTGTTTCGCAGCGGCGCAGCGTAGCACGAATCGCCTTGTCAGGCGTGGGCAGCCGGGCCCTGCCGTTCGGCCAGCACCGCCAGGCGATAGCTGGCACGGCCCAGACGCTGCAGCATGTCCGGCAACGGCGGCTCCGCCGGTAGCGGGCCCTCGTTCAGAAAGTCGGCCCAATCGGTCCATTCCTGCTGGTTCAGCAACAGCACCCGGCGACAGTCCTCCTCGCTGATGCCCATTGCATCGCCCAGCTCGCGATAAATCTGGAACTGGCTCCGCGCCAGGTTGTCCGTGGTTTCCCAGCTCAGGTTCCGCAGCATGCAAGCCTCCATTCGTCGCCGTCGACGCCGCTAGTCTCCGGTGCTACCCAAGGCGGAATTGCGCGACGCTGGTGGCCGCTTTGTGGTGGGTTGACACCGATCCGTGACATGGCCATCACGAACGCGACAGATATTCGGCAGCATATCTTACTATTCCGTTTACAGCGTCGTTGCTGTGGCCACGCACCTCACGTGCCAAGCGACGCGCCCGGATGATAGCGACGTGACAGCAGGTGACGGGTCGGGGTCACCTGCCTATTGTGCATGCAAACGCCCGAGCAGGAGGCATGGATGGAGTTGGCACAGGCGCGCAAGGCGCGGATCACGCCGCGGATGGGGGGACGCATCCTGGCGGACGCGCTGGTCGCGCAGGGCATCGATCATGTGTTCGAAGTGCCAGGCGAGAGTTTTCTCGACGCACTCGACGGCCTCTATGACGTGCGCCAGAAGCTGAAGCTCGTGACTTGCCGCTTCGAGGCGGGCGCGGTGAACATGGCCGAGGCCTACGGCAAGCTGACCGGCCGACCTGCCGCCGCCTTCGTCACCCGCGGCCCCGGCGCATGCCACGGCGCGATCGGCGTGCATATCGCCATGCAGGACTCGACGCCGCTGCTGCTGTTCATCGGCCAGATCCCGCACGAAGATGCCGGCCGCGACGCATTCCAGGAAATCGACTACCGCCGTATGTTTTCTTCCGTCGCCAAATGGGTGACGCAGATCGACCACGTCAGGCGCATCCCGGAGATCGTTGCGCATGCCGTGGATGTTGCGATGTCCGGCCGTCCCGGCCCGGTGGTGATCGCGCTGTCGGAGGAGATGCAGCGCGATATGGCGGAAGTGCCGGACCTGCCGCGCATCACGGTGACCCCGGCGCACCCGGATCCAGCCGCGCTGTCGCAATTGCGTGCGATGCTGTCGCGCTCGCGTCGTCCAGTGGCGGTGCTCGGCGGCTCGTGCTGGACCGAGGCCGGCCGCACCGCCATCCACGACTTCTTCCGTGGCAACGACATTCCGGTGGCGGTCGGCTTCCGCCGCCAGGCGCTATACGACGGCACGACGGACAATTTCGCCGGCGATCTCGGCGTGGGCTCCGATCCCGGCCTGATCGGCAAGGTGAAAGAGGCCGACCTGATCCTGGCGATCGGCAGCCGGCTCGGCGACGCCGCCACCCAGGGCTACACCCTGCTTGACAAGGCGGGCACCGTGCCGATCGTGCAGGTGCATCCGGACGGGGGAGAAATCGGCCGCGTGTTCCGTCCCGCGCTCGGCATCGTCGCCGACCTAAACTGCTTCGCCGAGGCGGTGGCGGCGATGGAGCCAGTGCAGCCGAATTGGACGCAATGGACGCGGGAACTGCGCTCGCTACGCGAGGCACAGCGCGCGGTACCGAATTACGAGGGCGTGCTCAACCTGGGCACGGTGATGCACGAACTCGAAGCTATGCTGGCGCCGGATGCGATCGTCACCACCGATGCAGGTAACTTCGCCGGCTGGGCCACGCGCTTCATCAACTTCCGCGACGGGCAGCGGTATATCGGCCCGACCAACGGCGCGATGGGATACAGCGTGCCGGCCGCGGTTGGCGCCAAGGTGGTGTTCCCGGACCGCATGGTCGTCAGCCTGGTCGGCGACGGCGGGTTCCTTATGACGGGTCAGGAGATCGCCACGGCGTTCCACCATGGCGTCGCGCCGATCGTGCTGGTGTTCAACAACCAGATGTACGGCACGATCCGGATGCACCAGGAGCGCACCTATCCGTGGCGCGTGTCCGGCACCGCGCTGACCAATCCGGATTTTTCGAAGTACATCGAGGCGTTCGGCGGCCACGGCGAAGTGGTGAGTGAAACCGGTGAATTTACCCCGGCGTTTCGTCGCGCCGTGGAGAGCGGCCGCCCAGCGATGATCGAGCTGCGCGTGAATCCGGAACAAATCACCACGCGCCAGACCATTGCACAGTTGCGTGCCGGCAAGGCGCCGCCGAAGCCCGCGGCGAAGCCGAAGCGGGCGGCGGCGGCGAAGCATCCGAAGCCGGCGCGGGCGGGCGCGGGTGGTGGCAAGCCGCGAGGCTGAACGTTGCGCTTACATGCAGTACCGGCTGTCCACCCAGTTCCGCACCGACGCCGAGGGAAGACGCCTGCCGGACACTGTCGAGCCCGGCATCGCCGATGCGGCGCGGCATTATCGGGCGCATGACTATCCGGCGGCGGCACGCGTCTGCGATGCCATCCTCGAGCGCCAGCCGCGGCATTTCGACGCTCTGCATCTGCGCGGCGTATTGCACCTGGAGGAAAAGCAGCCGGAGGCGGCGCTGCATTATCTGCGGCGCGCGGAGCAAGCGCAGTCGGACGAACCGCAACTGCAGTTCCACATTGGCAATGCCCAGCACGCGCTGCAGCGTCATGCGGAGGCGGAGGGTGCTTTCCGCCGTTCGCTCGCCTTGCGCCCTGGCGATGTCGATACGCTGAACAACCTTGGCAACGTGCTGTCTTGTGGCTTGCGGCATGAGGAGGCAGCGGACTGCTTTCGCCTGGCGCTGGCGATCCGTCCCGATGCGCCGTCGGCGCTGTACAATCTCGGGCGGGCGCTGCTGGCGCTCGATCGCCCGGAATCAGCGGCCGACAGTTTTCGTGCCGCCCTGGCGTTCGCCGGGCCAGATATCGACGCGGCTCGGCTGATCGATCTGCATGCCAGCCTGTGCGAGGCGCTGATCCAGCAATGCCGCTATGACGAGGCACTTGCCGTCTGCCGCGACGCGCCGGCCTCGATCGCGGATGCGCCGACGCTTCAGTGGAATGAAAGCCTCACGCTGCTGATGCTCGGCGACTACGCCGAGGGATGGCGCAAATATGAGTGCCGCTTCCTGGTCCCGGACCATGATCCGCCGCGCGACGGGGCAGCGCCGCTGGATCTCGATCAGGTTGCCGGGCAGCGAGTGCTGGTATTCCCGGAGCAAGGACGCGGCGACATGATCCAGTTCGCGCGCTACCTGCCGCTGCTTGCGGCGTGTGGCGCGCGCGTGTTGGTTGAGATGTATGCGGACCTCAAGCCGCTGCTCGAAACGATCGACGGGGTCGCCCAGGTGGTGACGCCTGACGCGGCGATGCCGGAACATGACAAGCTGACGCCGTTGCTGAGTCTGCCTCTGGCGTTTGGCACGTCGGTGGAAAACATTCCGGCGCAGGTTCCTTACCTGCGCGCGCCCGAATCACGCGCAGCAGGTTGGGCCGTACTGCTGCCGCAGCGCACGCGTCCGCGCATCGGCATCGCATGGTGGGGTTCGCAGCACATCGCCCGGCGGTCGATGACGATTGCCACATTGGCGCCGATACTGCGGATTCCCGGATTGGATTTTCATGCCCTGCAAAACGAACTTCCCCCGTCGGACCAGGATTGGCTCGCCGCGCATCCTCTGATGACCGACCACAGCGCGGCGCTGGAGGATTTCGCCGATACCGCGGCGCTGATCGCACAGATTGACCTGGTGATCAGCATCGACACCGCGGTGGCGCATCTCGCTGGCGCGTTGGGCGTGCCAGTGTGGATCATGCTGCCGTTCAGTCCCGACTGGCGCTGGCTGCGCGACCGCGAGTACAGCCCCTGGTACCCCACCGCCCGGCTGTTCCGCCAAACACGGCGCGGCGACTGGGACGACGTGGTGCAGCGCGTCGCGGCGGCGCTGTCAATCGAGCGATTCAAGCACGAGATGGAAGGTGACACGCATCAGCGTCCCACCGCATAGCCTTGCATGCCGCGCGGGTTGGCGCCGGCGAACATCTGGCCGTCCGATTCACGACGTGCAGCGGAGAGCCGCCCCTCGTTCCAATCGTCGGTTTTCTCCGCCTTGTGGCCCCGCGCCCGCAACGCGGTCAGTACCGAATCCGGGTAGCGGCCTTCGAGCACCACCTTGCCGGGACGCGCAACGCGCGGCCAGAAACTGGAAGGCCAATGTTCGGTGTGGAAGGACGGCGCGTCGATCGCCTCCTGGATGCCCATATTATAATGCACCATCCGCAAGAAGAAGATCAGCGACCACTGGTCCTGCTGCTCGCCGCCCGGCGTGCCGAATGCCATCCACGGCTTGCCGTAGCGCAACGCGAAGCTTGGTGACAGCGTCGTGCGAGGGCGCTTGCCCGGCGCAAGGCTGTTCGGCAGGTCGGGATGCAGCCCGAACATCTGCCCGCGCGTACCCAGACAGAAACCGAGATCTGGAACGACGGGCGAGGACTGCAGCCAGCCGCCGGACGGCGTGGCACTGACCATGTTGCCCTGCCGGTCGATGACGTCGAGATGGCAGGTATCCGCGCCGATCACGCCGAGCCGTGACACGGTCGGTTCGCCGGAGCCTGCGGTGGTGCCCGACAGTAAATGCGCCCGGCTGGCGGCCTTGTGATCCATCACCGCCGTATGGCCGGGAATGCTTCCGGGCCGCAGTTCGAGCGACGCAAGCTGTCCAACCAAACAACGTCGCTGTGAATTGTAATCATCCGCCAGCAGCGCTTCGATCGGCACGCGTACATAATCCGGGTCGCCGTAATAGGCCTCGCGGTCGGCGAAGGCGAGCTTGGCGCATTCCACCAGGGTGTGGATGAAATCGGCACCATACGGATCCATCGCACCGAGATCGAAGCCGCGCAGCAATGCGAGCTGCTGCAGGAACACCGGGCCCTGGCTCCATGGCCCGCATTTCAACACGGTGTGCCCCTGATAGTCGCATGCTACCGGAGCTTCCACCGTGGCCGACCAGCGGGCGAAATCATCGCCTCGCAGCAGGCCGCAATGGCGGCGGCCGGAAACGTCCAGCACGTCGGTGTCGCGGCAGAACCGGTCCACGGCTTCCGCAACGAAACCCTGGTACCAGGCCCGTCGTGCCGCATCGATGCGCGCCTCCCGCGTGGCGCCGACCGCTTCCCGGCACAGTCGCTCGTACGTGGCGGCAAGCGCCGGGCGTGCGAACAGCGATCCGGGGCGCGGCACCTTCCCACCGGGTAGAAACACCGCCGCCGAACTCTGCCATTCCTGCGCAAACAACGGCCGGACGCCTTCGATCGTCGCGCTGATGCGCGGCACGATGTGCACGCCGTTGCACGCGTAGCCGATCGCGAACGCCAGGACTTCGGCAAGTTCCCATGTGCCCCAGTTGCGCAGCAGCAGACACCAGGCGTCGAACGCGCCCGGCACGACCGCCGGCAACAGGCCGGTGGCGGGGATCAGCTCGAGATCGAGGAGTCGAAAACGGTCCAGCGTGGCGGCCTGTGGCGCGACGCCTTGGCCGCACACGACATGCTGCGTCCCGGTCTGCGCGCTGTGCAGGATGATCGGGGCGTCGCCGCCCGGACCGTTCAGGTGCGGCTCTGCCACCTGCAACGTGAACGCCGTGGCGCAGGCGGCATCGAACGCATTGCCGCCCCGCTCCAGCACCGCCATGCCAACCTGGCTGGCCAACCAATGCGTGCTGGCAACCACGCCGAACGTACCGGCAATCTCTGGGCGAGTGGTGAACATCGTGTTCCGTTTCCTGTTGCCTGGTGGCCAAGCTAACGCCAGGGTGTGCGCCGTCAACGCGCGGGGGCTAAGATGCTGGTGCTGGTGGTGGGGCCGAGCGGAGCGGGCAAGGACACGTTGCTGAACGCCGCGCGCCGCGCCCTGGCCGGCGATGCGCGCTTTCGTTTCGTGCGACGGGTTATTACCCGGCCGGCCGAATCGGGTGGCGAGGACCACGAAGCCGTGACCGAAGCCCAGTTTGTGGCTCGAAATTTCGCGTTGCACTGGCAGGCGCACGGATTGCGCTACGGCATTCCCGCCGACATCGCCACCGATCTGGCGTCCGGAGTGGTTGTGGTGGCGAACGTGTCGCGTGCCGTCGTCGCCGAGGCGGCAACGCGCTTCCACGTAAAAGTGGTCGAGGTCACCGCGCCACCCCGGATTCTTGCCGAGCGGCTGGCCATGCGTGGACGCGAGACGGCAGCTGACATCGCAGCGCGACTCGCCCGCTCGGTGCCACCGCCGGAGAATGTCGTGATCGAGACGGTATTGAACGACGCAACGCCCGAAATTGGTGCGGCGCGGTTCCTGGCAGCACTCAACCGCGCAGCTTCAGACGCTCGGCGATGACGAAGGGTTCGCCCGGTGCCGGCTGGACGAACAGGCAGATGTCTCGCACTTGCCGCGGCAGCGCGATCGCGCGAGCAAAATACCGTTCGGCCGCCGGCTGATAGAGCGCTTTTTCCTCCGCGGTCAGCCGCCGCGTTAGCGTCATGTGGAAAAACCACGTCTCGAATACGTAAGGATAACCCCAGCGCAGCAGCATCGCATCCTGTTGCGACGTCAGCCCGGCGCGGCGACGGCGCGCCAATTCGGCTTGGAACAGTGGTGCACGGAACGGATCCAAATGCGCCACGCACGCATCGGCCAGCGCCTGCAAGGCGGGGCAGGAGGTCGTCTCGCGCAAGGCAAGGAATCCGAACACGTCGGCAACCGCCAGTGTGGGCAATGCGAATGGTGCGGTCCGATCGGCCAGTTCGGTCGTCGCCTCCAGCACATCGAACCATTGACGCCCTTCGGCCAATCGCATCGGCGGCTTCAAGGTGGCATGGAACCCATACAGGCGCGGCTCGGCGGTGATCCCCGCGATCCCCGGCAGATTGGGTTGCGGTGCCGGCGCGTTGTTCTCCGGATCGCGGCCCAGCCAGGTCGCCGACTCGGCGAACAGCGGATCGTCCGGAAGCGGCGCGTAGTACAGCGCAACGCGCGAGTCGGGCCCCATCATGCGACGCGCTCGCCCGCCCGCCAGACCTGGCGCACCACCGGCAGGCTGTCATGCATCCGCACCCGTACCAGATCGGCACGTTGGCCGGGCGCGATGCCGCCGCGATCGGTCAATCCTACCAGACGCGCTGGTTGTTCGCTGACCAAGGAGATGGCGCGCGGCAAGCCGATGCGCTCGGCGCACAGGAATGCCGCTTCCACCAAGCTGTTGGGCACGTAGTCGGAAGCGAAGGCGTCCACTGCCTCGCCCGCCAGCAGATCGGCGGCCGAGACGTTGCCTGAATGCGAGCCGCCACGCACGATGTTGGGGGCGCCCGCGATCACATCCATGCCGGCCGACTTGGCCGCGCGTGCCGCCGTCATGGTGACGGGGAACTCGCTGACGCGAATGCCGTCCGCGGCGTTCTCCGCGATCTCTTCCTCGGTGCGGTCGTCGTGGCTCGCGAGCGCGATGTTGCGGCCGCGCACGCGCTGGAGCAGGGCGCGCCGGTTCGGGCCACGCAGCTTCTCGCGTTGCGCCTGCAATTCGCCGATGCGGCGCTCGATAGAGGCGTCGTCCAGGCCGCCGCGACGGCGCAGCGCGCGATAGAAATCCAGATCGGCATACTGGCCGACGCCGGGACTGTGATCCATCAGGCTGACCATACGCACCAGATCGTGCTCTGCCACCGTATCGAACAGGTCCAGCATGTCGTGCGCGGGGACCTCGCAGCGCAGATGCAGGAAGTGGTCGGCCTTTAGCAGCTCCGCCTTGGTCAGCGCGTCCAGATCGACGACGCCGTCCTGGAAGGTGCGAATACGCTCCTTGTCGAAACCGAGGTCACCGAGACACAGCGCGTCGAACACGGTGGTAACTCCGGCCGCGGCGCATTGCGCGTCATGCGCCACCATGGCGGACCGCGACGGCCAGCGCGCCAGCGAGCGCGGCTGCACCTGCCTTTCCAGATTGTCGGTATGCAGATCGACAATGCCGGGAATCAGGTAGTCGCCGTCCATGTCGAGCGCACCTGGCAGCGCGGAACGGCTGGATTGCAATTCGGCAATACCACCGTCGCGCAGCACCAGCGTGCCGTACAGCGTGGCTTCTGCCAGAACCAGAATGGCGTTGGTCAGGACGATCTCGTTGTTCATGCGGCATCCTGCAACGGCGCAAGCGGGAACAACCGGTCGGCAATCGCATTGCGCACGTCGGCGTCGTGACAGATGGCAACGATCGCTGTGCCGCGCGCCTTCGCTTCCTGGATCATCGCCACGACGATGGCACGATTCTCCGCATCCAGCGACGCCGTTGGTTCATCCAGCAGCAGCACCGGATGATCCGCAATCAACCCGCGAGCCAAATTCACCCGCTGCTGCTCGCCGCCGGAGAACGTCACCGGGGGAATCGCATGCAGCCGCCGCGGGATGTTCAGCCGCAGCAGCAGTTCGGCGGCGCGTCGTCGGGCGATCTCCACTGACGTTCCGCGCGCAGTCAACACCTCCGCCACCACGTCGAGCGCCGGCACACGCGGCACCACACGCAGGAATTGGCTGACATAACCAAGGGTTTCGTGACGCACGGCGAGAATGGTGCGAGGGTCGGCAGTGGCGATATCAACCATGTCACCGTGATGGCGGATCAGGATACGTCCGGTCTCAGTGCGATAGTTGCCGTAGAGGCTGCGCATTAGTGTCGTCTTGCCAGCGCCGGACGGTCCCGACAACACGACGCATTCTCCGGCATGCACGGAAAGCGCCACGTTGGACAGCACGGGAATGCGCACGCCGCCACGCAGATGCAGCGTGAAGCCTTTAGCCAGGCCCTCGGTGCGCAGCATCACTGGAGGCATGACGTGATACCCCGGCTGTCTTGTCCACCGTCATGACCGGCGAAGGCCCGCCATCCACGACTTTCGCCGTGCGTTGAATGCAGGTCGTGGCTGGCCGGCCTTCGCCGGCCATGACGGTGGGGACTCATCCTCATGCGTGTAGCACCGAACTCACCAGCAACTGCGTGTACGGGTGCTGCGGGTCGTCAAGCACCTGATCGGTCAGCCCCGTCTCCACCACGCGGCCGCGCTGCATCACCGCGATGCGATGCGCCAGCAATCGCGCCACGGCGATGTCGTGCGTGACCAACACCGCGGCGATCGACAGACGTGCCACCAGCGTGCGGATCAGGTCAAGCAATCGTGCCTGCACGGAAACATCCAGTCCGCCGGTGGGCTCGTCCATGAATACCAATCGTGGATGCGTCACCAGCGTGCGCGCGATCTGCAGCCGCTGCAGCATGCCGCCGGAGAACGTGCGCGGCAGGTCGTCGATGCGGTCGGCGTCGATCTCCACCTGACGCAGCCACTCCAGCGCCTGGCTGCGAATGTCGCCATAGTGGCGCGCGCCTTGCGCCATCAGCCGCTCGCCGACATTGCCGCCGGCGGTCACGTTCATGCGCAGGTTCTGTTTCGGATCCTGGTGCACGAACCCCCAGTCGGAGCGATGCAGCGTGCGCAACGCCGGTGCCGGCATCGCGTGCACGTCGTGCAGCCTGCCGGCCGGATCGCGGTACCATACCGCGCCGGACTGTGGCGCGATACGACCGGACAACACGTTCAGCAGCGTTGTCTTGCCGGAACCGGATTCGCCGACGACCGCCAGCATTTCGCCGGGCCAGAGATCGATATCAACCTCGACCAGCGCCGGGATCGTGCCGAACGACAGCGTCAAGCCGCGGACGGAAAGCAGTGTATCATCGGTCATTCGGCAGCATCCTGCATGCCATCGGCGCCGACGTGGCCGGCAGCGCGGCGCTCCGCGCAGTGGTCGGTGTCGGAACAGACGAACAGCCGGCCACCTCGGTCGTCCACGACCACTTCGTCGAGATACACGTCATCTGCGCCGCACAACCCGCAAGCCTGCGGAGCGCGAATGGCACGAAACGGATGGTCGTCGAAATCCAGTGAGCGAACCTCGGTGTAGGGTGGAATCGCGTAGATGCGCTTCTCGCGCCCGGCACCGAAGAGCTGCAGTGCCGGCATCATGTGCATCTTCGGATTGTCGAAGGAAGGGATCGGGCTCGGCGACATCAGGTAACGCTGGTTCACCATCACAGGATAGTCGTAGCTGATTGACACCTGGCCGAAGCGCGCGATGTCCTCGTAGAGCTTCACGTGCATCAGGCCGTAATCGGCCAGCGCGTGCATGCGGCTTGTCTCTGCGCGGCTTGGCTCCAGGCGCCACAGCGGTTCCGGCTGCGGGACCTGATAGACGATGATCTGGTCCTCGCGCAGGTTCGTCTCCGGAACGCGATGCCGCGTCTGGATGAGCGTGGCTTCCGACGTGCGCGTCGTCGTGCGCACGCCGGCGGTCCGCGCGAAGAAGCGACGGATCGAAACGGCGTTCGTCGTGTCGTCGGCGCCCTGGTCGATCACCTTCAGCACATCGTCCGGTCCGAGCACCGATGCAGTGACCTGGATGCCACCGGTGCCCCACCCATAGGGTAGTGGCATCTCGCGCGAACCGAACGGCACCTGGTGCCCCGGGATCGCCACCGCCTTGAGCAGCGCACGACGAATCATCCGTTTCGTCTGCTCATCGAGATAGGCGAAGTTGTAACCGTTCATAGGGAGCGGCCCGTTCGTGCGCAAGCAGATCCTCCCCCTCCCCTTGTGGGAGGGGGTTGGGGGGAGGGGAAGGACTTCGTACGACGATTCATTCCGCCGCCTCCGCGCGCTCGGCCACGCGCGCCGCCTGGCGCCGCATGCGTCGGACATTCTCCAGCTCGCTTTGGAAATCCACGTAGTGTGGCAGCTTCAGGTGTTCGACAAATCCTGTCGCCTCGATGTTGTCGGAGTGATACACGACGAACTCGATGTTCTGTGCGGGCGCGGTGACCTCCTCGCCCAGTTCGTCGGCGCGCATCGCCCGGTCGACCAGAGCCATCGCCATCGCCTTGCGCTCCGCGTGACCGAACACCAAACCATAGCCGCGGGTGAACTGCGCCGGCAGCGTCTTCGAGCCTTTGAACTGATTCACCATCTGGCATTCGGTCACCGTGATGTCGCCGATGTCGATGGCAAAGCCGAGTTCCGGCGGTTCGATCTCCACCGTCACTTCGCCCATGCGGATCTCGCCGGCGAACGGGTGCGTGCCGCCATAGCCGCGCTGCGTGGAATAGCCGAGCGCCAGCAGGAAACCCTCATCGCCGCGTGCCAACGCCTGTAAGCGCACATCGCGAGACGCCGGAAACCGCAATGGCTCGCGCGTCAGGTCCCCCGGCTCCCCCTCGTCACCTCCGTCGTGCTCGAGCAAACCTTCGTGACCGAGAATATCTGGTACGCGCGGCATCTTCGCATCTTCGGGTTCCGCGCGTGGTGAAGGCGGCGGCGCGCCATCGGCGGCGAGGCTGAAATCCAGCAGCCGATGGGTGTAGTCATAGGTCGGGCCGAGCAACTGACCGCCGGGCAGATCCTTGAACACTGCTGAAATGCGCCGCTGTATCAGCATCTCGGCAGTATCCACGGGGAGTGAATAGGCAAAGCGCGGCAGGGTGGTGCGATAGGCGCGCAACAGGAACGCCGCCTCGATCAGGTCGCCCTGTGCCTGCTTCACCGCCAGCGCCGCGAGTTCGCGATCGTACAGCGAGCCTTCGCCCATCGCGCGATCCACCGCGCGGCCGAGCTGCTGTTCGATCTGTGCCAGCGAGATCTCCGGTACTGTGGGATCGCCCCGCCGCTCCTCTGCCAGCCAGGCATGCGCCGCATCGATCGCTTGCTCGCCGCCCTTGACCGAGACATAGGCCATGACTCAAACCTCCTGCAGCGCGACGCTGCGCGGCAGTGCCGCAAGCGATTTGCCGGCGCACAGCACGATGTCGATGCCGCGTGGGAATAGCGCGTGATTCTCTTGCCAGGAACTGGCGAAGCCGGCCGGCAATCCGTCCACAGATAGGAGTGCCGGCGCGTGCAGGCCGGGCCCAGTCAGACGATAGGTTCGACCGCAGCCCAACGCGTTCACCTGCAGGATCAACGTCGCCGCTTCTTCGGGCGCTTCGTGCGTGCCGGCCGGCAGCGTCGGAAGCTCCGGCAGGGACAAGGCGACTGCGAAGCTGCAAGCGCCGATCGCCGCAACGATCGGCGCGCCGCTATGGAAGCCGACCCAACTGCACGCAGCGGCGGAAGCGGGATCGAGCCAGACCGGCGTGTCGTAGTCGAGCAAGGTCAGCAGCACCGCCGCCGTTGCCGGTGCCAGCGGTACGGGCGGTGTCAGGTCCGTACCTACCTCGCGGATGCGTCCAGGCCGCGCCATGGCGTCCAGCACGGCACGAAAGCAAGACTGCGCGCCCGCGACCGGATCGGCAAAGCCCGGCTGGAGAATATCGGCGCTCATGCGCGCATGTTCCGCATGGCGAAGAACTGCACCTTGGTCGCAGCAGCCTTGGCAGTAATCTCGGTACGGCGCGTCCGCTGTGTCTCCGCCAGCGGCGCGATCACGTTGGCCAGCAATGCAAAAGTCTGATGCGGGTCCTGCAACATAGCGTCGAGGACGGCCGCCAGCTCCGCCTGGCGTGCGTCGCGTCCCGCGATATAGGCGTGTCCCACTTGCCCCGAGTCGGTACGCACCGTGCACCGCGTGACTGTCATTTCACCGAGATTGAACGGTGCACCGCCGCCGCCGGTGCGACCACGCACCATCACCAGCCCGGACTCCGGCCCGCGCAGTTTCGTGTAGCATGGCAGGTCGGCATGGCGGTCCAGCAATGCGGCAAGTTCCGCGGCGCTGGCTCGCGCCAGCACCGCCATCCAGCGGCGGCGCGCGGCGTGCGGTTGGTCTGAGGCATCGGCAGCGTGCATGGTGCGCCCGGGACTTATGCGGATGTCTAGACAGCTAGCGGCAACCCGGGCTATCGTCAACCGTGAAATCGCACAGACGGGGGCCCGCTTGGATGACGAAACCATGAAGCTGGCGCATGAGGAGGACGACCGGGGGGTAAATCCGGTGCTGCGTCACGAAGGTGTCGCGCTGTGGCGGCAGATCGCCAACCATTTGCAGCAGGATATCGACACCGGCACCTACGCGCCGGGCGGCCGCCTGCCCACCGAAGCGGAACTCTCGCGGCTGTTTGCGGTGAACCGGCACACGGTGCGTCGCGCGCTGGAGGAGCTTTCGCGCGGCGGCCTTGTTCGGGTCGAGCAGGGGCGCGGGTCGTTCGTGGCCGAGGATGTATTGGAATATTCGGTCGAGCCGCGCACGCGCTTTTCCGAGTGGATCAAGCGGCATAACATGGAACCGTCGGGGCGCGTACTGCAACTAAAGGAGACGCTGGCCGATACGCACGTCGCCTCCGGGCTCGGCATCCGCGCCGGCGGTCGCGTGGTGTTGCTGGAACGGCTGGGTTTCGCCGACGATCGGCCGGTAAGCTTGACCAACCACTATTTTCCCACCGCGCGACTGCGCGGCATTCTGGAGGCGTTGCGTACCACGTCTCGCATCACCGAGGCACTGCACGCTGTCGGCATCGCCGACTATCTCCGGCAGATGACCCGGGTCACCGCCCGGCTGCCGACCGGCGACGAGGCAGAACTGCTCCGCATGCCGCGCAACCGGCCGCTGCTGCTGGCGGAGAACGTCAATGTCGACCGCGCCGGCCAGGTGGTGGAATTCGCCATCGCCCGCTATCCCACGCCGCGCGTGCAGATCGTGTTCGAACCGTAGAAAGCAATCCCACATGGATACGATGCGAATCGCCGGCGGTCGCGTGCTGCTGCCGGAAGGCGAACAGACGACCGATCTGCTGCTGGCGGACGGACACATTGCTGCGATCGGCTACACGGCGCGCGGCAGCACGACATTCGATGCGCGTGGTCTGCTGGTATTGCCAGGGATCGTCGACATCCATGGCGATTCCTTCGAGCGGCAATTGCAGCCGCGCCCCGGGGTGGACTTTGCGCCGGACATCGCGCTGGTCGACACCGAATCGCAATTGCTGGCCAACGGCATTACCACCGCCTTTCACGGCATCACATTGTCGTGGGAACCGGGATTGCGCAGCCCGGGATCCTGGCATGCCTTGCTTGCCGCGTTGCGCGCGCGGCCATGGACCTGCGACATGCGCGTGCATCTGCGCTGGGAGGCGTACAACCTCGATGCGTTGGAAACGGCCTTGGCCGACATTGCCGCCGGCCACGTCCATCTCGTTGCATTCAATGACCACACACCGTCGATCCTGAAGAAGCTTGCCGACCCGGTGGCGGGGGCCAGGTACAGCGACCGCGCCGGCATGAAGTTTGATGCGTTCCGCGCCCTGGCCGAGCGAATCAGTGCGCGCGTCGATGCTGTGCCGGCCGCACGGGCCCGCATCGCCGCAGCGGCGCGGAATGCCGGCACGCCGCTTGCCAGTCACGACGACGCGACCGTGCCGGAGCGTGCGGCGTTCCGCGAACTGGGCGCGCATATCTGCGAGTTTCCCATGGCAGAGGAAGTCGGCGAGGCGGCGCGCGACGCCGGCGACTGGGTGGTGATGGGCAGTCCGAACGTGGTGCGGGGCCGGTCCCATATCGGCTGGGCCTCCGCTGCCCGGCTTGCGGAGACTGGCATCTGCAATGTGCTGTCGTCTGACTACTACTATCCGGCCATGCTGCGCGCCGCACTGATCCTTGCCGGGCGCGGCGTACTGGATCTCGGTCGAGCCTGGTCGCTGATTTCGGCCAATCCCGCGCGTGCCGCTGGTCTGTCCGACCGCGGGATGATTTCGCCGGGGAAGCGGGCTGACCTGGTGCTGCTGGACGCTAACGTTCCGCAAGTAGTTGCGACGGTTGCCGCGGGGCGCGTCGCCTTCCTCACAAGTCGGGGAGCCGAGCGGCTGAGCGCACGGAATTGATGCCGGCGTCACGCGAAATCTGAGCCTCCCCCCGTGCGAATCGGGTATTTGTTAGCGTAGAACGCTTCCAGGGCGGACTGTTCTGCTGCCAAACGCAGTGGTCGCCGAGTCGCGTCACAGGGTTTGGGTCCGCGTTGTCTTGGGGTTGATCGAATGAAAATCCGGATACGGTACGTGTTGCCTGCGTTGCTCCTGCTCGCGGGTTGCGGGGCAACGAGTGGCGGCTCTAGCGCTAGCAACACCGCTGCGCCGGCCGTGGCGCCGCCGCAGCGGGTCGACGCGGTGTCCGACGCGCTGGGCGCGAAGATGAACGACATGTTGGCGAGCCGCCCTGGAACCAGCAATAACGTAACGCGCTGACGCGGTTCGGCGCGGCATCCTTCGCACGCGGAAGGGTGCTCCGGCGCGGGGGTGACAGGGCGTAGCGTACACGGCAACCTCCCCCGCCAGTAACGGGGGAGGAAACTCATGAAGGTCGCCGACGCCATTGTCGAAACCCTCCGGCGCGAGGGTGTCACCACGTTCTTCTGCTTCCCGACCACGTCGATGATCGAAGCGGCGGTGGCAGGCGGGCTGCGGCCGGTGATCTGCCGGCAGGAGCGGGTCGGCGTGCACATGGCCGACGGTTTCGCACGCGTTACCAACGGCAAGCCGGTCGGCGTATTCGCCATGCAATATGGCCCGGGTGCGGAGAACGCGTTCGCCGGCGTCGCCTCGGCGTATTCCGATTCCACGCCGATCCTGCTGCTGCCGCTCGGCCATGCGCTGGAGCAGGCGCAGGTGTTTCCGATGTTCAATTCCGCGCGCAGCTATGCCTCGGTCACCAAGTCGGTTGAAACCGTCATACGACCAGAGCAGACGCCGGATGTGATGCGCCGGGCGTTCAATGCGCTGCGCAATGGCAGGCCAGGTCCGGTGATGGTGGAACTGCCGCGAGATGTCGTCGGCAGCGAAATTCCCGGCAACGCCGGTGCGTATCACGGTGTCCGCGAGACGCGATCCGCGCCTGATGCGCACGACGTGGAGGACGCGGCGAAGCTGCTGGTGGAGGCGGCCTGTCCGATCATCCTGGCCGGGCAGGGCGTGTTGTATGCCGAGGCGAGCGATGAACTGGTGCGCCTCGCCGAACTGCTGCAGGCGCCGGTGATGACCACGGTGGACGGCAAGAGCGCATTCCCCGAGGACCACGCGCTGGCACTGGGCAGCGGCGGCAACGGCTTCACCGGCGCGGGTTCGCTGTTCCTGCACGACAAGGCGGACGTTATCCTCGCCGTCGGCTGCGGCCTGACGCGGCATCCACTGTCAACGCCGAACCTGCCCGACCGCGCCAAGTTGATCCACAATACCAACGACACGCGCGATCTCCACAAGACCTATGCGACCGACGTCGCGCTGCTGGGCGATGCGAAGCTGACCCCGGGGCATCTGATCGCGGCGGTGCTGGACCGACTCGACCGGCGGCCGGTGGAACGTTCGCCGGCGGCGGAGATTGCGCGCGCCAATGCCTCCTGGCGGGCGAAGTGGCGAGAGAAACTCGGCGCGACGACGGCACCGATCAATCCGTATCGGGTGATCGCCGAGTTCCAGCTTGTGGTCGATACCGCCGACGTCATCATGACGCACGATTCCGGCAGCCCGCGAGAGCAGTTGTTGCCGTTTTATCAGTCGAAACGACCGCGCGGGTATCTGGGGTGGGGCAAGTCGCATCAGCTCGGCACCGGGCTGGGCCTGAACATCGGCGCGAAGATCGCGGCACCGGAAAAATTCTGCGTCAACATCATGGGCGACGCGGCGTTCGGCATGACCGGGCTGGATTTCGAGACCGCGGTGCGGTGCGGCGTGCCGATCCTGACTATCGTGTTCAACAACTCCAGCATGGCGATCGAGACGCGGCACATGGGGCTGTCGCATGAGAAGTATCGCGCGCGCGACCTCGGCGGCAACTACGCGGCGGTCGCCCGTGACCTCGGCGGCTGGAGCGAGCGGGTGGAGCATCCCGGGCAGATCGGCGAAGCCATCCTGCGCGCGCGCCGGCAGACCGAGGAAGGCAAGACCTGCCTGCTTGAGTTTATCACCAACGAGGAGACGGCATTCTCGCAAGGCGATATGGCGCGGCCGTAGCGGCGCCAGCATGTCGCAGTACCTGCAGGCCGCTCTGGTACCCGGCCGCGAATGTGGCGGCTGCACCGTGTGCTGCAAGGAACTCACGATCGAGACCGACGCAATCCGCAAGGTGCAAGGCGTGCTGTGCGTGCATTGCACGCCGGGCTCCGGGTGCGGAATCTATCAGCAGCGGCCGGAGATCTGTCGCACCTGGTTTTGCCAGTGGCGCCGCTACGCGTGGCTGGACGATACGTGGCGGCCGGATCGGTCGCAATTGCTGTTGCGCGCGACCGATGACGATGTGCCGAAAGGCTACGCCTCCGGGATCGGCGTGGTGTTCGATGTCCTGGGGCCATGCGAGATCCTGCTGCAGCCGGCGGCGCTGAACGTGATCGCTACGCTGATCGATGCCGGCATCGCCACATTCCTGTCCGTGCCGGCCTTGCCCGGCTGGGCCGGGGGGCGCGTGTTGCTCAATCCGTCGCTGGAGGCGGTGGTGCGCGACCGTGACGGGGACAGGATGATGGAGCGGCTTTTCGACGCATTCCAGCTATCGGCCCTGCATGAGAAAGTGCCGATCGAGCTGTAGGTGGTGCGAACAACCGACAGTTCCGCAGCCCGCGATCGGGGCCCGCGGGCGCCCCTTTCTCATTGTATAATGGATGCGTGCGGACCGTGGGAGCAAGCCTCACTCGAACAACGACAGGTCGATGATGTCGCCCATGTGATTGTAGCCGCGGTCGCTCTGGTGCAGGTGGTCGCCGCAATCCCAGGTCGGCAGCATGCTGGCAGGGCGGTCCGGATCAAGCACCCCCGCATCGAAATCGATCACCGCATCGAATGCGTCGGCTCGCCGGATCCAGGCGTTGACCTCCTGGCGGATCGCCTCGCGCGCCGGCGTCCAGGCGCCGGGCAGGAAGGTTTCGTTCTCGAACGGCGTTATCGTGCCGCCGAAGATCTTGATGCCGCGCGCGTGCGCCCGCAGCGCGAGCTGCTTGAGCCCCGCGATCATCGCCGGCGCGTTCGCTTCTTCCTCCGGCTTGGCCCAGCGGTTGCGCAGATCGTTGGTGCCGAGCAACACGATGACATGCGTCACGCCCGGCTGCGCCAGGACGTCACGATCGAAGCGGCGCAGGCCGCTGTCGCCGCGGATGTCGTGCAGGATGCGGTTGCCGCCGAGCCCCTGGTTCATCACGCCCATCGGCCGGCCCCCTCGCCGCGCGTGCAGCCGGCGCGCAAGCTGGCTCGGCCAGTTCGCGTAGGCGTCGTGCGTGGCAATGTTGCCGTCGGTCAGCGAATCGCCGAGCGCGACGATGCCGCCGGTTCCCGGCTCCGCCAGCACGTCAATGCCGCTGACGAAGTACCAGTCGTCGGTGATGCGCCCAACCGGCATGACCTCGGCATCGGCGAAATTGCCGAGCGGAGAGATGTAATTCGTGACCCGGGCATAGCGGCCGGTGATGCCGAAGCTGGCCGGCAGGTCGTCCGGCACATGCACGGTGAACGCCACGTCACCGAGCGGCGGCAGGTCCAGCTCGACCGGATCGCTGATCAGCAGCGAACCGGTGGCGATGGTGGCGGCGCCGCTACCACCGAAGGTCAGCTTGCGGTCGCTGCCCGGCACGATGGCGGGACCACTGGCGCGCAGGCCGATATGCGCGGCGCCAATCGCGAGCGGTCTGGTGCCGTGCGCGTTCGACAGCCGCACCCGCAGGGTCTTGCCGCCCAGGCTGACGCGCCCGTTCATCCGCAGCGTCACGTTGTTGAAGGCGACTCCCTCCGCCGGCGCCGGTGCCACGGTCCAGGTGCCGACCCAATTTGTATCGTTTGTCATGTGCGTTTTCTCCCCCTTCGTTCATCCGGTGCGTTTTAGCCGGGCATGGACGCTGAATGAAGTTTCGGCGACCCGCCAGGCTTCGGCTGATACCTGGCGCGGGTTGAGCAATACGTTCCGTTTCGTGGTCTCGATCGTTCCCGGCTGCAGCCGGGCCGCGACCGGTGTCGGGGGCACCACCAGCGCGGCCGATCGCCGTGATCCCGCCCATTCGTCGCCGCATCGGCGGCATGTCTCGGGATCGCCTGGCAGGATCGACTGCACTGCAACCTCCACCGAGAGATGGTCCGGCAGGTCGATCACGAAGGCCCTGAATGCATCGGGCAGATCCTCCGGGTCCACATGGACAAGCTGTTCGAGCAACGCGAGCGAGACATGCGTAGCGGTATAGACAACCGGGACGCCAGGACTGTTCCGGCGCCCGCCGTAGATGCGGGCGCCTTCGCCATCGGTCTCGCGATACTTGCCGACGACCAGGCGCCAGACCCGCATCTACTCGACGATCCCGTGCGCGATTCGTCCCAGCACCGCCTCGACCACCCTTCCGCCCTCTTCGGTATCAAGCAAGGCAAGCGGGATTTGGCTCCCGAGGGCGCCATTTGGCTTCCGCAGCCAGCGCTGCGACTTGCGCCGGTCGCCGAACACCTCGTCGGCCATCGCCTGGATGCGTGCCAGACGCACAACGAGGTCGCTCTGCCCACGCAACAGATTCCCCTTTTGCCGCCGCGCATACAGCATTCACCGCGGAATGAAGTGCGTCTCTACCTCCTGCTCCGCGACGACCCCATCGGCGATCAGCCGGTCCAACGCGGACACCGGCTGGCCGTCGCGAACGGCATCGGCCAGGGCGAGATCAGTGACGATCACCTTGCGGCGGCCAAGACCTCCCAGCACCTGGGCCACGGCGGCTGCGCTGATCATGATCCGCCCTGTGCTGATCTGCACAGAACATTGAGCATTCCTGCACACGTTTGCAACTACGTTGAGCTGGCGGGCCGGAGTAGCCTTGTGCGGCGCTCCCCTGGTGACGAAACCCAAGGTATCGAATGACGTATTGGACGCTCCAGCTTTCCACCCCCAGCAAAACGCTGTTACCACCTACCTGACCCCGCGCACGTCAAAAGGACCCCGCCATGGCCAGGAAAGCCGCGACAACGGGATACATCATGAAACTGAAGGTGACCCTGCAAGGCATCCGCCCGCCGGTGTGGCGCCGTTTGCTCATCCCCGCCAACATGACCCTACGCGACCTGCACGAGATCATCCAGACGGTCATGGGCTGGGACGACGACCACCTGCACGACTTCGACATCGCCGGCGAGCGCTACGGCGATCCCAACACGACCGACGAAGTGGTCAACGAGGCGCGCCTGACCCTCGCCGGAGTCCGCAATCGCGGCGTTGAACGCTTCAAATATACCTACGACTTCGGCGACGACTGGGAGCACCTGATCGTCATCGAAGGGACGGTTCCCCGCGTCGAGGGCCAGCACTACCCGGCCTGCATCGCCGGCAAGCGGGCTTGTCCGCCGGAGGACTGCGGCGGTCCCCACGGCTATGCCAACTTGCTCGAGGTCAGGGCCGACCCGACGCATCCCGACCACGAAGAAATGTCCGAGTGGGTGGACGAAGACTTCGATCCCGAGGCATTTTCCGTCGAGAGCGCCGACGCAGCCCTGGCGGAGCAGTTTGGCCCCGCCACGCGAGCCAAACGTTGACCCGCGGCCCGCCGTCACGCAAGGATGTCGCCGCCATGATCCTGCTGATAGACAACTACGACAGCTTCACCTTTAACCTCTACCACTTCCTTGGTGATGTGGGCGGGCGCTGCGAGGTGGTGCGCAACGACAAAGTCACCGTCGCCGAAGCCCTGGCGCGGCAGCCGGAGGCGATCGTGCTCTCCCCCGGCCCATGCACGCCCAACGAAGCGGGCATCTGCCTCGACCTGATCGAAGCTGCCGCGGGGAAAATCCCCATCCTGGGCGTCTGCCTGGGGCATCAAGCGATCGGCCAGGCGTTCGGCGGCGCCGTGGTTCGCGCGCCCGCGCCGATGCACGGCAAGACCAGTCGCATCTTCCATGCCGCCACCGACATTCTGGAGGGCATCCCGTCGCCGTTCACCGCCACCCGCTACCACAGCCTGATCGTCGATCGCGCCACGCTGCCGGCCGCCCTCGTCGTCACCGCCTGGACCGAGGACGGGCTCATCATGGGGCTGCGTCATCGCACACTGCCGATCTACGGCGTGCAGTTCCACCCGGAGAGCATCGCCTCGGAACACGGCCACAAGGTGCTGGCCAACTTCCTGGCGCTCGCCCGCGGCACGAACCAACCCGCGCGCGCCGCCTGACCAGGCACAAGTGTCCAACAACCTGAAACCCATCCTTGCCCGCCTCGCTGCCGGCGAGACGCTGCCCGCCGCCGACGCCGAGGCCGCGTTCGACATCATCATGTCGGGCGAGGCCACCCCGGCGCAGATCGGCGCTCTGCTGATGGCCATGCGGGTGCGCGGCGAGACGGTGGGGGAGTTGACCGGCGCCGTCCGCGCGATGCGCGCGCGGATGACCGCCATCCCCGCACCCGACGGAGCGATCGACGTCTGCGGCACCGGCGGCGACAACGCCGGCACGCTGAACGTCTCCACCGCGGTCACCTTTGTGGTGGCCGGAGCCGGCGTCCCGGTGGCCAAGCACGGCAACCGCGCTCTGTCCTCGCGCTCTGGCGGGGCCGACGTGCTGACCGCGCTGGGGGTGAACGTCGATGCGCCGATGGAGCGGCTGCCCGACATCCTGCGCGCGGCCAATTGCGTGTTCCTGTTTGCGCCGCGCCACCACCCCTCGACGCGTCACGCCGCCGGCCCGCGCGTCGAGCTGGGCACGCGCACGATCTTCAACCTGCTCGGGCCGCTGACCAATCCGGCGCGGGTCCGCCGCCAACTCGCCGGGGTATTCGCCGCCGAATGGGCGCGGCCGATGGCGGAAACGCTCGGAGCGCTGGGCAGCGAGGCCGCCTGGGTCGTGCACGGCATGGGTCTGGACGAGCTGACGGTGGCCGGCGAGAACCAGGTCGTCGCGCTGCGCGACGGCGACGTGACCACCTTCACCGTCACCCCGGAAGACGCCGGCCTACCGCGTGCCCCGATCGAGGCGATCGCCGGCGGCGACGCCGCGCTGAACGCCGCCAGCCTGTCCGCCTTACTGGAAGGCGCGCGCGGCCCGTATCGCGATACCGTGGTGCTGAACGCCGCTGCCGCGCTGGTGGTCGCCGGCCGCGCCGGAGATCTGCGCGACGGCGCCGGCATCGCGGCCGATTCCATCGCGTCCGGCGCCGCGCTCGCCGCGTTGCAGACGCTGCGCCGGGAGACCAGCCTGGGCGAGACTGCCTCGCGCTGACACCGCCTTTGGACTACCGACGCTGGGATACCGATTGGGCGCCGAGGAGACCGGATGCCGAACGACACCACGACGCCGCCGGACGTGTTGGCACGAATTTGCGCCGACACCCTAGCCGAGGTCGCGCGCCGCAAGGCGGAGCGCGGCATCGACCGGCTGCGCCAGGAGATTGCCGCGCGGGCCGACACGCCTCGCGGCTTCGGCCGGGCGCTGAAGCGCGCCGTCGCGGCCGGGCGCTATGGGCTGGTGGCCGAAATCAAGAAGGCTTCCCCCTCGGGCGGGCTGATCCGCCCCGATTTCGATCCGGTCGGTTTGGCGCAGGCCTATCGCGACGGCGGCGCCACCTGCCTGTCGGTGCTGACCGACGCGCCGCATTTCCAGGGCAGCCCGGCGCACCTGCGCGCCGCCCGCGCCGCGGTGGACCTGCCGGTGCTGCGCAAGGATTTCCTCCTCGATCCCTGGCAGGTCTACGAGAGCAGGGCGATGGGGGCCGATTGCATTTTGCTGATCATGGCGGCGCTGGGGAACGGCCAGGCGCGCGAGCTGGAGGGCGTGGCGCGGGCGCTCGACATGGACGTGCTGGTCGAGGTGCATGACGAGCTCGAGCTGCAGCGGGCGCTCGGGCTGGAGACCAATCTGGTTGGTATAAATAACCGTAATTTGAAGACGTTGCAGACCGATCTTGCGGTGACGGAGCAATTGGCGCCGCTGGTGCCGGCGGACCGGTTCATGGTGGCGGAGAGCGGCATCCGCTCGACCGACGACCTGCGGCGGCTCGCTGCGGCGGGCGCGCGATGCTTCCTGGTAGGGGAGAGCCTGATGCGCCAGCCGGACGTGGCGGCGGCGACGAGGGCGCTGCTGGGCGAAGGTGCGGCATGAGCAATCGGGCTCGGAGGATCATCATCGGCATGGCGGGCGAAGGCCCGCGATCCACGACTTTCCTGCATGACACGCCACAAGATCGTGGATGGCGGGCCTTCGTCCGCCATGACATATGGTGACCGGCTTCACCCACTTCGATGCGGCCGGCAATGCGGCCATGGTGGACGTGTCCGCCAAGCCGGTGACCGACCGCAGCGCCACGGCACGCGCCCAGGTTGCGATGCGTCCTGAAACCGCGGCGATGATCCGGCAGGGCACCGCCAGGAAGGGCGACGTGCTCGGCGTGGCGCGGATCGCTGGTATCATGGCCGCCAAGCGCACCGCCGAGCTGATCCCGCTGTGCCATCCGCTGCCGATCAGCGCGGTGACGCTGGAGCTGACCGCCGGCGAGCACGCGGTGGAGATCGCCGCCACGGTGCGCACCACGGGCCAGACCGGGGTGGAGATGGAGGCGCTGACTGCGGCCTCGGTGGCGGCGCTGACTGTCTATGACATGTGCAAGTCGGTGGATCGGGGAATGCGGATCGAGGCGGTCCGGCTGGTGCACAAGGCGGGCGGCAAGTCGGGCGAGTTCGTACAGGAGTGAGCCTGGCGAGCGTCTCGATCGGTGGCACGACGATCCCTTCAATGCGCAAGACAGCGCGCGATTCGTCCGGCCCGTGAAGCTCGTTGTGCGGCGTACGGCTCGGTTCCCAAGGCGCACCAAGGTGCAGCAGCACTCGCTGTGGGCGCCTTGCTGCCGCCATCGCGTCTTGCGCGCGAACGGCCGACGGGACCTCCACCGCCCGCGCGGCGCCCACCGAACCCGCGCACCGCGCCTTGCTCCCCACCCCCCGAAGCGTGATATGCATGGTCGGGAGGTCGGCGGCGAACGGGCGCCTCGGCAACGCGGTCAGATCCGGCAGGAAGCAGTCGCGACGATTCTCTGCCCGGATCGACCGTTCGACGTCCCGCTCGCAACCGCTTTCCACATGAGGATGGCCGCAGCGGCGGCCAAGTGACCGCCCCGCATGTCCGGCCTTTTCCAGGACGATCGCCCGACCGAGTCGCTGCCCCCGCTCCCGCCGGACGGCCCCGGCCTGTTCGGCGACAGCCTGCCCGCGCCAGCCGCAACGCCGGAGCCCACCCACGCCCCCGCCTACCGCGTTCTGGCTCGCAAATACCGCCCCACCCGATTCGACGACCTGATCGGCCAGGAGGCGATGGTGCGCATCCTGCGCAACGCCTTCGCGCTGAACCGGGTGGCGCACGCCTTCATGCTTACCGGCGTGCGCGGCGTGGGCAAGACCACCACCGCCCGCATCATCGCCCGTGCGCTGAACTGCATCGGCCCGGACGGCCAGGGCGGCCCCACCGCCGATCCCTGCGGCGTCTGCCCCAACTGCGTCGCCATCCTCGCCGACCGCCACCCCGACGTGGTGGAGATGGACGCCGCCTCCCGCACCGGCGTGGACGATGTGCGCGAGATCATCGAGGCCACCCGCTACCGCCCGATCCAGGCGCGCACCAAGGTCTTCGTCATTGACGAAGTCCACATGCTGTCGCGCAACGCCTTCAACGCGCTGCTGAAAACGCTGGAGGAGCCGCCGCCGCACGTGAAGTTCGTGTTCGCCACCACCGAACTGCGCAAGGTGCCGATCACCGTGCTGTCGCGCTGCCAGCGCTTCGACCTGCGCCGCGTGCGGGTGGCCGAGCTGCACGCGCACTTCGCCCGCATCGCCGAACAGGAAGGCGTCACGATCGAAGCCGCCGCGCTCGACCAGATCGCCCGCGCCGCCGACGGCTCCGTCCGCGACGGCCTCTCCCTGCTCGACCAGGCGATCGCCCAGGCGGATGGTGCCGTGACCGACAGCATCATCATCGACATGCTGGGGCTGGCGGATCGCCGCCTGGTGTTCGACCTGTTCGAGGCGGCGATGGCCGGCAACCCCCGGCAGGCATTGCACATCACCGATCGCATGTATGAGCGGGGCGCCGATCTCGGCGTCGTCCTGCAGGACCTGCTGGAGCTGGTGCACACGCTGACCCGGCTGAAGTCCGTCCCGGCGCTGCGCGACAGCCAGGAGCTGCCCGAGGCCGAGCGCACCCGTGGCGCCGCCGTAGCCGACCGGCTCTCGGTCCCCGCGCTGGCGCGCGCCTGGCAAATGCTGCTGAAGGGCGTCGGCGAGGTGGAAGCGGCGCCGGACCGGCGCGCCGCGGCCGAGATGGTGCTGATCCGCCTGTGCCACGTCGCCGACCTGCCGCCGCCGGGCGATCTGGTGCGTCGCCTCACCGCCGCTCCGCCCGCTGCCCCGGCCACCGCCAGAGAGCCCGCCACCACCGCGCCAGGTCCCATCCGAACGCCCAGCGGCAGCGGGGCCCGGCCCACGGCCGGTGGTGCCTCCCCTGCCCTCGCCGCAACGGATCCAGCCCTCGCCGCTGCCTTCGATCCCGCCACGGCCGCCCCCCCTGGCCCGCCGCGTTTCGCCAGCTTCCGCGATGTCATCGCCTTCGTCGCCGGGCAACGCCAGGCGATGCTGCACGCGCATCTGCTGCACTCGGCGCATCTGGTGCGCTTCGCCCCGCCGGTGATTGAGCTGCGGCCGCAGCCGGAGGCACCCAGAGACCTTGCGCCGAAGCTCGCCACCCTGCTGACCGAGGCCACCGGCACGCGCTGGACCATCGCGCTGTCCACCGCGCCGGGCGAGGCGACGCTGGCGGAGCAAGGCAACGTCGCGGACGCAGCGCGGCGGGCCACCGCGGCGGACCATCCACTGGTGCGCGCCATCCTCGACGCGTTCCCGGGCGCGCGCATCGACTCGGTGCACGACGCCACGGCCGACGCCTATGGCCTGCCGGCGAATATCGCGCCGGCAGCGAGCACGGAGGACGCCGATATCCCGGACTTCGCCCCGTTCGACGCGGAATTTTCGGAAGAAATGGAGCCAGACGCATGAAAAACCTCGGCGGCCTGATGAAGCAGGCACAGCAGATGCAGGCGAAGATGCAGGAGATGCAGGCCAAGCTCGAAACCATGGAGATCACCGGCGAGGCCGGCGCCGGCATGGTGCGCGTCACCTTGAGCGGCAAAGGCGAGATGAAGCGGGTGAAAATCGATCCGAAGCTCGCCGACCCGGCGGACATGGAGATGCTGGAGGACCTGATCGTCGCCGCCCACCGCGACGCCAAGGACAAGATCGACACCCAGGCGGCGGCCGAGATGCAGCAGATCACCGGCGGCCTGCAACTGCCGCCGGGCATGAAATTGCCGTTCTGAATCAGCGCCTCACGGGAGGCGCGGGTCATGTTCGACACCAAGGTCGCGATCCTCGTTCTGGACGACCTCGCGGTCTGGCAGAAGCTGAACGTGACCGCATTTCTCGCCACCGGCATCGCCGGTGCGGCGCCCGAGGCGATGGGCGAGCCCTACGAAGACGCCGCCGGCCGCCGCTGCCCTCCCCTGCTCGGTCAGCCCATGCTGGTGTTCGCCGCGAAGCCCGGCGACCTGCTGCGCGCCCACCGCAGCGCGATCGAGCGTGGCCTGACCTGCGCCGTCTATGTCCGTGCCATGTTCACCACCGGCCACGACGCGGCAAACCGCGCCGCGTTCAAGGCCGAACCGGCGGATGCCCCGGACCTGGTGGGCATCGCTTTGCGTGGGCCGAGGAAGGACGTCGACAAGGCGACCCGGCACGCGTCGCTGCATGGCTAGACCAGTTCCGCCCTGACCGGAAACGCGGCGGCGCGGCAGGCCGGGGCTGCGCCGCCGGCGATCCGATTGCGGCATGGTTAGGAGCCATCGCAAGGGCGGCGCGGGCGGGGGAGAGCGGTGTCTCGCTTGCGTCTCGTTTCGCCGCACAGGAGACGGCGGCGCATGGGGTGAGAAGGCGGCTCGGTCCGGCTTCGGACCGGCGTCATGGGCTGGTCCGGCCGTAGCAGGCTTGTTGTGATCGCCGGAGAATTTCAACATGGAGTCAGCCGGCGATGTCTCGCGAACGGCTCGTTTCGCCGAACAGGCGATAACATCGCCTGAATTGGGAGGACGGCCGAAGGCTGGCGCGGTTGGGGCGCAGCGGTGTCTCGCAAGCGTCTCGTTCCGCTGCATAAGAGACGGCGTCGCGCGGGCCGAGAAGGCCGCTGAGCGCTGGCGCGGGTGCGAGGGAGCGGTGTCGCGCAGGTGCCTCGTTCCGCTGCAAAAGAAAAGAGTGGGCGTCGCGTGGACTGAGGACGCGGCCGAAGGGAGGCTTGGGAGGGCGACAGGGGTGTATCGCGAGAATCTTATATCGCCGCACATGAGACGACAGCGCATGAAATGAGACGGAGCTGGGGCAGGCTTCGGACCGGCTTGGTGACTTCTTCTGGCCGCAGATGGCTTCCGACGATCGGGCAAGGATTTCACCACGGACTTGGCGGTAGTGTCTCGCGAACGACTCGTTTCGCTGTGCAGGAGACGGTGACGGATGCATTGAGACGGTGGCTGGGCAAAGACTCGAAGCGGCTTTCTGATTTCTTCCGGCCGCCTGTGACTTCTCGCAGTCGCGCAAGTATTCCAGCACGGAGCGCGGAGGGCCACGGAGCGCACGGAGGCGGGGCGCATGCGGCAGTGTGCGCCGCTCCGGCTGGCGGACCGTTCGGCCGGTCCCCCGCATGTGGTAGCGGTACGGCTCCGGCGCGCTCCGTGGCCCTCCGCGCTAACTCCGTGCTGGAATACTTGCGCCGCCGCAAGCGACCACCTGCGGCCGGAAGGACCCACGCGGCCGGACCGGCGCCACGCCACGATCAGCGTTGTCCGATCCCACGCGCCACCGTCTCCGTGCACAGCGAAACGAGACGCAAGCGAGGCGCGACCGGCCCCCAACCCACTCCATGGTGAAACGCCAGCGCGACCGCAGGAAGCCGCCTGTAGCCGGAAGCACCCATCCGGTTTGGCGCCACAATCGGCCGCGCCTCATCCGATGCGTCACCGTCTCCTAAGTAGCGAAACGAGACGCAAGCGAGACTCCGCTGGCCCCCACCCGCACCGCCCTCACGATGGTTTCCAAGCATGCCCCAGCCCCATCTCCGGCCTGCCGGCGCCCCCACGTTTCCGGCCGGGATGAAATTGCGCCAAGGATGGGCGGCAGGAAGCTTTCCAAATTCAGGTGACACCCGAATGACGCAATGGTTTTCCTGTCACGAAAAATCTACTAATCTGCCTTTCACAATGGAACCGGATATGCCGCCCTCGCGAGCCGCCGTTCTGCGCCCTACGCTGTTGGTAGTGGCCGGTCTCGTCGTCCTGGCGGCTGCCGCGGGTCTCTTGCTGCGCGACCGCGGTACCACGCAAGCCCCACCCGGCGCGGTGCCACCCCCGGCCGCCGTGCAACCGAATGCTCAAGCCGGCGCGCCGCCGATCGAGAAGCCAAGCTTCGACGTGGTTCGCGTCACCCCGCAGGGCGGTGCGGTCATTGCGGGCCGCGCCGCGCCCGGGAGCGAGGTCACCATAGCCGACGCCGGCAAGGCGATCGGTCAGGTCCAGGCGGATCAACACGGGGATTGGGTGTTCGTGCCACCCACCCCTCTGGCGCCTGGTGCGCGCGAACTCACCCTTGCGGAACGGGCGCCCAATGGCAGCGAGACGAAAGGTGACCGCTCGGTCCTGCTGGTCGTGCCGGAGGTCGCCGCGGCGAGCACCGGCCCCGCCCAGAATGCGGCGCCACCGCTGGCGGTGCTGACCGGACCTAACGCCGCCCCGCTGGTACTCACCGGCCCTGCCCAGCCGCCGGGCGCCGCGGCGGCGGATCACGCGCGGTTGGCGCTCGGTGCAGTGGAATACGACGAGCATGGCGAAATTCGTCTCTCGGGCACCGCCCCGCCCGGCGCCACGGTGCGACTTTATGTCGATAACCGCCCGATCGGCGAGGTTGTCGCCAACCCGGATGGGCGGTGGACGTTCTTCGCCGGCGGCGCGGTCGGTCCCGGCACGCACCATCTGCGGCTCGATCAGATCGCCCCGAATGGTACGGTCGCTTTGCGGCTGGACCGCCCCTTCACGCGGGAACAACTGACCGCCGGGGAACTGCCGGCCGGGCACGTGGTGATCCAGCCCGGCCAGAATCTCTGGGTGATTGCCCGTGGCACCTACGGCCACGGCATCCGCTACACGGTCATCTACCAGGCAAACCGGGAGGAAATTCGTGACCCCAACCTGATCTATCCGGGTCAGGTGTTTGCATTGCCTGCCTCGGCGGAGGCGCCTCCGATGCCCGCCTCATCGAGCAAATCGAGATAGGGCGCGAGCTCGAGCAAAAACCGCGTGAGTTCCACCAGCATGTCGGTGGCGGTGATCGGCAGGATCACCTGGGAGTCCGCTTCGAGCCGTACGCAATGGTCGGGCAGCAGCAGTACCCGCCAGGGGCCCGGCAGCACACTGGGCAACAGATGCAGCAGTTGAAAGCTCTGCGCCCGCAAACCCGAGTCGCGCGGGTTGGCGGTGCTGGGGACCCGTCCCAACGTTGCCCGCAGCACGAGTCGGCCGCGCTCCGGGTCCAGTTGCTCGAATTTGGCGCGGATCGTGCGATCTCGCCACCGAAAGAAGAAGCCCGGCATGGCGTCCGGTGCGCGGGGTGCCAGCCGGCCCATCGCGTCAACGGCAAACGGGCCAAGCATGAAGGGGGCATCGAACGGCATGAGGGTGGCCTCCAGGATTGCTCTGCCCCATCCTTGCCGCCACTTAGTGAACCATTCATAAACCGCAGCCCATGTCCCTGGCCGACGACGTTCGCCACGCACTACCCCCGCCGCATCAGGCTGGCCGGCCATTTCTCCTGGGCGGCCTGATCGTCATCGTGCTCGGCCTTCTGCTGGCGCATTGGCTGTGCTGGATCGGCCTGCTGTTCACGCTGTTCTGCCTGTTTTTCTTTCGCGATCCCGAGCGCGTCCCTCCCGAGCGCCCCGGTGCGATTCTGGCGCCCGCCGACGGGCGCGTGGTATCCATAGCGCTGGGCGCAATGCCGGCGGAGCTGGGCCTGGGCGCGGCGCCGCGTTGGCGGGTTTCGATCTTTCTGTCGGTGCTCAACGTCCATGTGAACCGGATTCCGGCGGATGGGACGGTCACGCGCATTGCCTATCGGCACGGCAGCTTCCTTAGCGCCAGCCTCGACAAGGCAAGCGACACCAACGAACGCAACGCAGTGGCGCTCCGCTTGCCGGACGGAAGGGAGATCGCGGTGGTCCAGATCGCCGGCCTGATCGCCCGGCGAATCCTGTGCACGCTGCGCGAGGGCGATGCGGTGCGCGCCGGAGCACGGTTCGGGATCATCCGCTTCGGCAGCCGCACCGACCTCTATCTGCCGGACGGCGTACGGCCATTGGTCGTCGAGGGCCAGACGATGCTCGGTGGTGAAACCGTCATCGCGGAGTTTGTAGCGTGACCCGGACGGACCGCGTCATTGGGGAGGCGGGATGAGCGAGGCACCACGACCGGATTGGGCAACGTCGACGCGCGTTTCGCCAATACGCCGGTTGCGCCGGCTCCGGCCGCGGCGACGGCCGCGCTATAAAGGCCCGTCATTCAACCGGATGGTCCCCAACCTGCTCACACTGCTCGGGTTGTGCGCCGGGCTGACCTCCATGCGGTTTGCGCTAGAAGGGCGATTCGGGTCGGCCGCCGTAGCCATCGCTGTTGCCGGCGCGATCGATGGTGTGGACGGACGGCTGGCGCGGCTTCTGAAGGCGACTTCCCGATTTGGCGCGGAATTCGACAGCCTGGCCGATTTTCTTAGCTTCGGGGTGGCGCCGGCATTCACGCTTTACCTCTGGTCGCTGCAGCGCGCCGGAGGGTTCGGCTACACGCCGTGCCTGATGTTTGCCGTCTGCATGGCGCTGCGGTTGGCACGATTTAACGCGGCGCTGGATGGGGCACCGAAGCCGGCCTACGCCTACAATTTCTTCACCGGCGTGCCCGCCCCGGCGGGAGCCGGCCTGGCGTTGTTTCCGCTGTTCCTCGGGTTGGAGGCGAAATCACTCGGCTGGTCGTGGCTGTTGAGCGTGACACAGTATCCGCTGTTCTGCGCGGTGGTGCTGGCTGGAACGGGACTGCTTCTCGTCTCCACCCTGCCGGTCTGGAGCTTCAAGAACTTCAAGGTCCCCGCTGAATACGTGCTGCCCCTGCTGCTCGGAACCGGCATCTACGCCGCACTGTTGGTGGCAGACCCCTGGGCGGCATTGGCGGCAGGCGGCTTCATCTATCTCGGGATGCTGCCATTCAGCGTGCGGAGTTTCCACCGGCTGCGACGGGAGGCCGAGGGGGGCGCCGGCGACACCGACGACGCGGATCACGCGACCGGATAGGCCGCGCCCGGGTCGGCATGGCCTCCGGCGGCAGTTGGGCGGCTAATCGAAAATGCTCGAGCGCTGCCGGGTCGCCATCCGCCTCCAGCATTTCGGCCAGCAGACCATGCGACTGTCCACCGATCTCGGGCCTGCGATCGCCCGCCGCCAATAATGGGACGAGTATGGAATGCACGACCTCAAGCTCGCCCTGACCAGGCCTCGATCTCGAGGCTCACCACTCCCCTCGGCGAGCCGACACCTGTATCAACTGCTCGCCTGAGATTGCTGGCGAAGCTGGCGAGCGCGGGCCAACACCTTGTCCTCGATTTCGCCCACCGTCATCTGGCTGATCGGCGCGTCGATCCACTGGCCGTTCTGCAACACTTGCCGGAAGATCGCCACGCGGACCGCGTCGCTGCGCAACTCGCGTCCCATGATATAGGCGGTCGCTTTGAAACGTTCGCCCGCGGTCGTGGGGGGCGAGTACCAATCGGTGATGATGACCCCGCTGAATGGATCGGCGGAGGAGAGCGGCATGAAGCTCAACGTATCCAGTGCGCCACGCCACAAATAGGCGTTGACCCCTAGCCCGGCGCCCCCGCCACTGTCCGGCTTCGGCTGCTTGTTCGTGCCGAAGCTGAGCAGGTTGTCGCCACCGGTCATGCTGCCGTACTGCCCCAGGCCAGAGCCGGGCTCACCGGCATAGTCAGGCGAATCCGGCGCCGGGTTGTTCGCGCGAGACTGCCCGCACCCCGCCAACAGTGGCAGGCAGAGCAGCAATGCCAGGGCCATGCGCAGCGAAAAAGTCATCAGTTGAGCCTGTCATGACGAAACGCACGCGCCGAATCGGCGATGCTGGCCCTATCTAGCGTGACTGACGCGTGATCGCCAGTGCCTTGGTTCCCGCCCCGGCCCAATCGGCGCTGCGCCGGCTGAGGAAGGTGCCGCTCATGCGGTTGACCGGAAGACGGATAGGATGGGCATGCGAGGGCCGGGCCATGCGCCCGCAAGGACGCCGACCAGCATTGCGAAAAGGCGACGATCCATCTGCACCGGCCGGCGCAATGCTATCGCATCCATCCATCCAGCGGCGCCCGCAACGTCTGGCTAAATCAAGGCGCCGATGGCGCCCACCCCACAGCAAACCCCCACCGGCAGCAGCCGCACCGACGTATGATCGATTCCGCCCAGCGCCGCGACGGGCAAACGCGCTCCGCGCGCGAGCCGCGACCAGCGCGCCGGCCCGAGGCCGCTGGCTTCCGGATGGCTCGGCGTCGGAAACACCGGTGCCAGGAAGGCGAGGTTCGCGCCGGCCCGCCGGGCACGGCGCAACTCCACCGGTCCATGGGCCGAACTGGTCAGCAGGCCACGCCGGGTTCGCGCGTGACCGGGCCAGCGTCCACCGCGCAAATGCACACCGGCACCCAGTGCCACCGCCAGACGCACGTCGCCGGCAACCACCAGGGCGAGCCGTCGCGCCCGGCAGATCCGCGCCAACGCGCGACCCAATTCCGCGCGGCCAGGGTCGCCATCGTGGCGCAGCACGACGCCAGCCAGACCGCGCGGCAGCCTGGCGACCGAGGGTCGTGGATCAGCCAACCGGCGCTCATCGGTGAAGAGCCACAGTAGGGGGAGGTTTCTCGGGCTGCCCCTGCGTCGCGCCTTGACTGCGCGCGCCCAAGCGACAAGCCTCGTATCCATGGCACCCCCTACCCGATCCGGCGAGACCAGTATCGCCGAAAACCTGCGCCGTGTGCGGGATCGCATCGCCGATGCCGCGATCAAGGCCGGACGCAAACCGGAAGACATCACGCTTGTGGCGGTGAGCAAGACCAAACCGGTCGAGGCGATACTCGCCGCGCTCGCCGCCGGGCAGACAGTGTTCGGCGAGAATCGGGTGCAGGAGGCGGCGGCGAAATTTCCCTCGTTGCGGGCGGAGCATCGGTTCAGCCTGCATCTGATCGGCGGGCTGCAGACCAACAAGGCGCGCGACGCGGTGCGGCTCGCCGAGGTCATCGAGACGTTGGACCGGCGCCACCTGGCCGACGCGATAGAAGCCGCGATCGCCAAGGAGGGCCGGACGCCTACGCTGCTGATCGAAGTGAACGTCGGCGACGAGAAACAGAAGTCGGGAATCGGACGCGCCGAGGCTGATGCGTTCATCGGCGAGTGCAAGGAACGCTTCGGCTCCGCACTGGCCGGACTGATGTGCGTGCCGCCGCTCGATGAGGATCCGCGGCCGCATTTCACCTGGCTGGCAGAGCACGCCGCGAAGCATGGGTTGCCGGTGCTGTCGATGGGGATGTCGGCGGATTTCGAGACGGCGATTGCCTGTGGCGCAACCTGGGTGCGGGTCGGCAGCGCGATCTTCGGCGCGCGTTGAGCTCGGCCACAAGCCTTCTCCCCCTCCCCTTGTGGGCTTGGGCCGCGAAGCGGACCAAGCCCACAAGGGGAGGGGGAGAAAGCCTTACTACGCTGCCACCTGACCCACCGATCCGCCTCATGCCAGCCCCCGAAGGCCCTCACGGCCCGGGCGGTTGGCAATGGCGCGGCGGCGAGCCGTCGAGCGCAACAACGACATCAGTGACTGCCCGCGCCGGCGAGGCCATGCCAACAGGCCTGGTGTTCATGCCGCGATGCCGGCGCCCGAATCACGACGGCGGGACCAGCCGCTGCCGGCCCCGTGCTTTCGCCTCGATGGTCCAAGAATGCCGG
>Ga0209415_10001936_pt1 | contig 39214 bp, 30 predicted proteins | sample PeaSoiSIISIP2007_FD_187696 | JGI IMG/M metagenome (GOLD analysis project Ga0209415, IMG submission 187696) | Peat soil microbial communities from Weissenstadt, Germany - SII-SIP-2007 (SPAdes) (version 2) | ecosystem: Environmental > Terrestrial > Soil > Wetlands > Peat | place: Germany...
AGGTTGCGGCGTATAGACGATGCCGAGCGTGTCAGCCTGCTTGACCGCGAACCCTTGGAAGAACCTCTCATAGACGGTGTTGAGGAACTTCTGCTTCTCGGAGAAATCAGAGATCGTCCCCGCCGCGCGCTCAAGCGCGAGGTAAAAGTGGTCGAGCTTCTCCAGGAAATCCTCGCGTGAGAAGCTGCGGGAAGTCAGCGCGTTAACGACCTTCTCGATTTCCAGAGCGATGACGTTTTTCTGCATGAAGTCCCCGGCCTTGAAGATGTTCCGGAAGATGCGCCAGGTGAGGATGTGTTGGATGAGCATCTCCTCCACAGCCGCTTCCGAGAGGGTCGGGTTCAGCGAGGCATGGCAGAGCGCGACGAACCCGGTGAAGGCGGCCTCGAAGGCGCTGTTCTGCGTGCGCTCGGCCTCGATGATTTCCTTCAGCGCACGCCCGTGTTCAGCAATACGTTCCTTAAACTCGAGGCTGGCCTGTTCCCACTCGTCGAGTGCGGGCTCTTGGTATCCGAGAAATGCGCGCAGGGTGTCGGTGATCTGCTCTGGATGCACGAGGCCGGAGTCCAGGACCCGCTTGCCGTTTTGATAGAGAATCGCGCGCTCAGGCGACTGGAACAGGATATTCCACTGCGGGTAGCCAAGAGCGAACTTGGCTTTGATCTCCTTTTCGAGATCGTCCGCGCTGTCCTTGGCCTCCCACAGACCATGGGAAAGATTGAACTGGTCGACGAGGGCGCCGTCAACGCGCAACGGTCGTCGGCCTTTGCGAAGGACTGCATACTCCGGCACGACTTTCCATCCACACTGCCGCGCGCAATCGTCCAGCAGCACCTGAAAAGCAGAGCGAACCGCGGTTTCATTGTGGACCCCTCGCTGGCGAAACGCGGCAAGGGACTGCTCATAAGCATCAAGCGCTTTCTTCGTCGGTCTCGGTGAGGTGCGGCCATTCATCGCTAGGGCTGAAGATACCGCGGGTTACCTGCGGCGCACAACCTCCTTTTGTCGCCCGTGCAGCAAACCACGGGCCTGCATTTCCTATAGCTCACCCGGTTGATGAGAAAGCAAATCACGCCATCAACCGCATTGTTGACTGTAACGTCCAACCGGCTGGAAGAGCAGTCAATCTGCTTGAGGGCTGGCCAACGCCTCCCTTTGAGCCGTGTGGCCCCCCCCGTCGGTGGCGGGCGCTTGGTCATTCCGCCCCTCCTGCCGGATCCCCGAGACCGCTTCTTTCAAGCCGTGGGCCGGAAGCCTGGGTGCCTGCCAGCCCAACCCGCAGGATCAGAATTCCGCCAGATACCGCCAGTTGTTTTCTTCTGGCATACCCGGCGTTCGCGAACTGTCCGCCCCTGGCGTTCGCCGCTGGGAGAAGACGATCGTTTCCAGCGCGAGGAACAACTGAAACTTGGGAGGGAACGAGGCTTGATGCCGGTGCAAGGTTGGCGATAGATTCCCCGTAAGGGAACCTGCAGCGGGCCCGGAGCCGGTGAAGATTCCGCGCGGCCCGGCAGCCCGCGAGGATAGCGCATTTATGAGTGAATACCAGTATTATGAGTTTCAGACCGCCGACCGCCGGTTGAGCGAGAAGGAAATGCAGGATTTGCGTTCCTACTCGACACGCGCCGTCATCACGCCGGCCAGCTTTTGCAACGAGTACTCGTTCGGGGATTTCAAGGGCAACCCGTCCGCCTGGATGGAGAAGTATTTCGACGGATTCGTCTATCTGGCCAATTGGGGGACGCATGAATTTCAACTCGCGCTGCCGGCCAAGCTGCTCTCAGCCGAGACGGCGCGGCTCTACTGCAGCGGCGACGCCGCCTCAGTGCGGGAGAAGTCCGGCAAGGTGATTCTGACGTTCCTTTCGGAGGAGGAATCCGGCGGTGAGTGGGTCGAGGGCGGGGGTGTTTTATCATCCCTGCTGCCGCTTCGTAAGGAACTGGCGCAGGGGGACCTGCGGGGTTTGTATGTCGGCTGGCTGCTGAATGTGCAAGCTGGGGGTTTGGAGGAGGAGGATGCAGAGCCACCGCTGCCGCCCAATCTCGGCGGCCTTTCCGGTTCGTTGTCAGACCTGGTTGATTTCCTCCGCATTGACCCGGACTTGCTGGCTGTGGCCACCGAGGCAAGCCCACGCAAGCAGACGCGGCCAGCCCAGCCCGCGGAGATAGCCGTTTGGGTCGCGCAAATCCCGGTGAGGGAAAAGGACGATTTGCTCGTCCGACTCATGGCCGGGGAGGATGACGCCCTCGGCGCGGAGCTCCGCTCCCGGTTCGATCGCAGCCGGGCTGACAGCGGTCCCGCGCCCGAAGTGCCACGCCGGACGGTGGGGCAGCTCCTGGCTGCCGCCGAGGCCTTCAGGTCAAAGCGCCAGCACGCGGAGGCGCATAGAGCGGCTGAGCAGAAGGCGCGCCAGGAACACCTGGCGGCCACCGCCCGGCAAAAGCATCTGGATGCCCTCACCGGCCGGGAGTCGGAACTGTGGACCCAGGTCGATCAGCTCGCCGCAACCAAACTGCCCAAGAGCTACGACCTGGCCGTGCAACACCTGGTGGACCTGCGCGACATTGCGGCCCGGAAGGGCGAAGAAGCTGACTTTTCCCGGCGTCTGGCTATCCTTCGCGAGGTGCAATCACGCAAACCCTCCTTCATCGGGCGGTTGCGCGATAAGGGTCTTTGAAGTGAAGCGCTGATTTCGGAAGAAAAAGGTGGATTTGCCGGGACAAACATGGCAGAAGCCTCGGCATGACTAAAAGCGACAGTAAACGGACACTGCGGTTTGGATTGCCCAAAGGCAGTCTCCAGGAGGCGACCATCGCCAAGATGGCCAAGGCAGGCTATAACATTCTGATTAGCAGCCGCTCTTATATTCCCTACGTGGATGACGACGAGCTCGAGCTCCGGCTGATCCGGGCGCAGGAGATCAGCCGCTACGTCGAACACGGCTATCTGGACTGCGGGATCACCGGCTATGACTGGATACAGGAGAACGGCTCGCGGGTCCATGAAGTGGGGGAGTTCCAATTCAACAAAGCCACCCGCCAGACGGCGCGGTGGGTGCTGGCGGTGCCGGAGGATTCCCCGATCAAATCGCCCAAGGATTTGGCCGGCAAACGCATCGCGACCGAATTGGTCAACCAAACCAGGAAATACCTGCGGCGGCACAAAGTGAAGGCCGAGGTCGAGTTTTCCTGGGGCGCCACCGAGATGAAAGCGCACGAGCTGGTGGATGCGATCGTGGATATAACGGAGACCGGTTCCTCATTGCGGGCCAACAAGCTGCGCATTGTGGACACCTTGCTGTCCTCGACGCCCCGCCTAATCGCCAACCACGAGGCCTGGAAGCAGCCCTGGAAACGGCAGAAGATCGAGCGCATCGCCTTGCTCCTCAAGGGCGCGATCGACGCCGAGACCAAGGTGGGTTTGAAACTGAACCTCGAGCAGAAGAACCTCCCGGCGTTGCTCAAGGCCCTGCCCGCCCTGCGCAACCCGACCATCGCCAATTTGAGCCTGAAAGGCTGGGTCGCGGTCGAGACGATTATCGACGAACACGTCGTTCGCGAACTCATCCCCGCGTTGAAAGCCGCCGGCGCCGAGGGCATCATCGAGTACCCTCTGAACAAGGTTGTCTATTGACCTTGGCCCGGGACATTTGCAATAATCCAGAGTTGCAGCAAAGTTCTCTGTGGCAGAGACAGGTGGCAGCAGGAATAGAAACAGATTATGGGTTCACTAAAGAAACGTCGGAAAGCAAAGATTAACAAACACAAGCGGCGCAAGAAGTTGCGCGCGCATCGCCATAAGAAGCGCACCTGGCAGAAATAATCCCGGCCCGAGGAGGGGTCGGCCATGGAATGGAGGCGCGGCCCGTGCAGGGTCGGGGGGAGGTTCTGACAAAATATGTTGAGGCGTCACTGGCAGTGGGGGGTGGTCCTGGCTTTGAGCGGCGGGCTGATGAGCGGCTGCAGTTCGGCCGCCGCCCGGCGTCAGGCCGGCGCGGCCCCGGCTGAGCCCCGGGCTGAGGCCGCAGAGTTGCCCCTCGAAAAGGCCGTCCAGGCGCACGCCCATTTCGGGGCGGGCGTGGTTCATGAAATGAACGGTGAGGTGGCCGCCGCCTTGGAGGATTATTACCAGGCGGCGCGGACGGATCCGACCGATGACGGTCTGGTGCTGGACGTCTCACGACGGCTCGTGCAGGCCAAACAACTCGACAAAGCCCTCGAAGTCGTCAGCCGGGCGGCTGCCCGGCCCGGTGCCTCCGGCCCCATTTTTGCCCGGTTGGGCCGCATCTATGCCGAGTCGGGCAAGACCGAGCAGGCCGTGGCCGCAAACCGCACGGCGATCAAAAAGGCGCCGGAGCTCTTGACCGGCTACCACAACCTCTTCCTCCTCTTCATTCAAGCCAAGCAGCCGGCCCAAGCGCTGGCGGTGCTCGACGAGGCGGCCCGGCAGCCTTCGGCCGACCCGGAGTTCCTGATGGGCCTCGCGGAGTTGTACCTCGACCTGGGGATGCAAGTGCCGGCCGAGAAAGAGAAGGCCCACGCCCAGGCGCTTGAAGCCCTCAATCGCGTCGCCCGGCTCGACCCGCAGGCCACCCAGTTGCGCCTGATGCTGGCCGACAGCTTCAGCCTCCTGGGCGACACTGCCAAGGCGGCCCAGCTCTACGCGGACCTGCTCAACCGGCTGCCCGATGCCCCGGTCTTCGGCGAACTGCGTGAGCGCATCCGCCTCAAGCTCACCCAAATCTACCTTCGCGCCGCCGACCACAAACACGCCGTCGAGCAACTCGAAGCCATCGTCCACGAGAACCCCGCCAACCCCGACGCCTACTTCTCCCTCGGCACTCTTGCCTTTGAGGACAAGAAATGGGCTGAGGCGGCGGAGCATTTCAGCAAGACCATCCTCCTGAGCCCGGAATACGAACGGGCCTACTATGACCTGGCGCTCGCCCAGTTGAACCTCAAGCAGGCCAGCCAGGCCTTTGCCACCCTCGGCCAGGCGCGCCAGAAATTCTCCCGCGACTCCCAAAACTTCGACCTCGAGAACATCACCGGCCTGGCTTACAGCATAGATAAAAACTATCCCCGGGCGCTGGAATACCTCAATCGCGCCGAAGTCATCGCCCAAGCCAAAGACCCGAAACGGCTCGATCAATTCTTCCTTTACCGGATCGGCGCCGCCTGCGAGCGCACCGGCGACCTGGCCAAAGCCGAGGAATACTTCCAGAAATGCCTCAAGCTCGAGCCGGGCTTTGCCGAGGCGCTCAATTACCTCGGCTATATGTGGGCCGAGCACGGCCTGAAACTCGACCAGGCGCGCGAACTCATCGAAAAGGCCCTCAAGCTCGAACCGAAAAACGGCGCCTATCTCGACAGCCTGGGCTGGGTCCTGTTCAAGCTCCACGAACCCAAACAGGCCCTCGCTTACATCTTGCAGGCCTGTGACCTGCTCGAGGAACCCGACCCCACCGTTTTTGACCACCTCGGGGACATTTACGCCGCCCTCCAACAGCCGGACAAGGCGCGTGAGGCCTGGCGCAAATCCCTCGCCCTCGAGCCCAGCCAAGACATCCGCAAGAAACTCGAGGCCGCCCCGGTCCCCGCAAACTCCAAAGGAGCCGAGGCAAAATAACTCCGAGATTATGATGCCAACCCAACCCGTCAGCGGGTCCAAGGCCTGAGCCGTATCCATGCAATTTGAGAAGCATTATACGCGGGAACAGGCTCGGGCGTTGTTGCCCGAAATTCGCCAGTGGCTCAAAAAGTTGGTCGAACTCCGCGCCGGCCTGTCCAAATCCGAAGAGGGCCTGAGCGCCCTGGCGACGCCAGGCGGTGACCTGGGCGGCGACCTGGTCAACCGATGGGTCCGCATCCTCTCGGGCATCCAGGACGTCCTCCTCGAGTTCTATCGGCGCGAGATCCAGATCAAGGACCTGGACCGCGGCTTGGTAGATTTCCCCGCCATCCTCGGCGGCAAGGAGGTCTTCCTTTGCTGGGAGCAGGGCGAGGAGGATATCGAGTTCTGGCACGCCCTGGACACCGGCTACGCCGGGCGCGAGCGGCTTTAAGGTCATCCTATGCTAAAGCTGGGTGTAAACATCGATCACGTGGCGACGCTCCGCGAGGCGCGGTATCGCGGCAGCGGCTGGGGCGAACCTGACCCGGTGGGCGCAGCCATTGCCTGCGAGGCCGCCGGGGCCCACGGCATCACCGCGCACCTGCGCGAGGACCGGCGACATATCCAGGATCGGGATGTCTGGAAACTGCGCGAGGTCATCGGGACGCGCCTCAACCTCGAGATGGCCAATTCGGCCGAGATCGTGGCCATCGCCCTGAAACTGCGCCCGGACATTACCTGCCTCGTGCCGGAACGGCGGCTCGAGGTCACCACCGAGGGCGGCCTGGATGCGGCCGGCAACCTGCGCCCGCTGACCGAGACGCGCATGAAACTCAACGACGCCGGGATCGAAGTGAGCCTGTTCATCACGCCCGATTCGGCCCAAATCCAGGCGGCGGCGCAGGTGGGGAGCCAATTCATCGAGTTGCACACCGGCGCCTTCGCCGGCGCTTTCGCCGATGAATCCCGGCGTCAGGCCGAGCTCGAACGGTTGATTGCCGGCGCGCGCCAGGCCCATTCTCTGGGCCTCAAGGTCAATGCCGGCCATGGCTTGAATTACCAGAACCTCCCGACGCTGCTGCGCGTTCCGCACCTGGTCGAGTTGAACATCGGCCACAGCATTGTCAGCCGCGCGCTCGCCGTCGGCCTGCCCGCCGCCGTGCAGGAAATGCTCCTGCTAATGAAGGATTAGGAGCCGTCGGGGGTTCACGTTTCACGTTTCACGTTTCAGGTTTCAGGTTTCAGCTTTCTTACCTCCGGATTTCCCCAAGTAATTCCCACTGCCAGTTCATCAATTCAGACTGGTGCTGGTCCCAGTCATGGGCGAGGCCCGAGAGTGTCGCGCGGCTGGCGATGAGCGTGGGATCGATTCCCAAGGCCGCCGCCCGGGCGTCGCGGCGCGTTTGCAATTCCAGAAACCGGCGCCGTTCCCCCTCGCTCGGATGGCGGCTGATATGGCGCAGCGGCTTGGGTTGACGTTCTGGCGGGAGGGCCAGTCCCCGCGCGATCGCCCTCAACAGGCCGCGCCGCCGGCGCTCCGCAACGTGCCGGGGCACGACCGTCTCCACCGGCCGCGAAGCGGCGGCGGCGGCGGCGATGTCCACGAGCGCCTGGTGGCTCAGGACGAAGAACGGCGGCTTGTTGGCCGCCAGGGCCTCGGCGTCCCGCCAATGCCACAGCTCCCGCAGGATGGCCAGCCCCGGCCGGCCGAGCGCATGGCTGCCCTTGACGCGCCAAACCGAATCCATGTCCGGAGCGCGTTCCCGGGCCGCGTCGGCGATCAGCCGCAGGCACGATTCCTGGTGCCACGCGAGCCGGCCGGCGGCCTCGAGTTCGGCCCTGAGCCGGTCCGCCAGCGGCTTGAGATAGTGCGTGTCGTTGCGGGCGTAACGTTCCATGCGCTCCGTCAGCGGGCGCAACGCCCAATTGGCCTTTTGAGCCCCTTTTTCGATTTTGACCCCGAGATACCGCTCGAGGAGGTGGCTCAGGCCGAACTGGGCCTGGCCAAGCAACCGCGCCGCCAGCATGGTGTCGAAGATCGAGCCGGGCACAAATTCATGGTGCTTGCGCAGCAGCCGCAGATCGTAATCCGCGCCGTGCATGAGCAACTCGTGCCCGCTGAGGGCCTCCAGCAGCGGGCCCAGGTCCAGCCGCGCCAGCGGGTCGATGAGCGCATCCCCGGAAACCGTGCTGATCTGAATCAGGCACACCTTTTCCGGGTAGGCATGCAGACTGTCGGCCTCCGTGTCCACCGCCACCCACCGGGCGGCGCGCACCCCCGGCAGAAAAGCCGCCAACCGTTCTTCGCTGTTGATCACGGCGAAAAATATAGGGTTCTCCCCGGAAAGAGCCACCACGAAAGCGACAGCCAATTGCCCACAGGCTCATGCGAAGTTGAACCGCTGCTATGAGTTGCGCCTCGTGCCCTGCCCGCTGATCCTAATCCTAATCCTAATCCCCCCCTCCGCCTTCCGCCCCCGCGGAATTGCTATTTGCCATTTGCCATTTGCCATCCCCGCGCCCAATCGTCCCCCTCTCCCATCCGATGGGAGCCTTCGTCGAGAACCTTTGTCGAGAACCTTTGTCGGGAATCTTTGTCGGGGACCTTTGTCGGGAACCTTTGTCGGGAGCCTTTGTCGGGAACCTTTGTCGACCCACAATGGCTCCCCCTCTCCCATCCGATGGGAGAAGGGCAGGGGTGAGGGTCCCTGCCCCATTCGTGCTATTCGTGTTATTCGTGGGCGTCCATCCGATGGGAGAGGGGCAGGGGTGAGGGCCGAACGAGAAACCCCCACCGCGCTCGTGCCGCGCTAGATTTACGGAGTAGCCTGTCAGGGGAGGGCCGGGCCCTCCCGCCCGCCCCTCAGAAAGCTCGCCGCTAAATGCGGCCAAAGCACACGCCGGAGGGCGGTGGTCGACCCTAAAGGCACCAGATTCTGCGTGCATCTTGGCCGAAACCCCGCTAAAACATTCCCCCAGAACCCAAAGGAAAGGATTCGGTGGCGTGAATCGTGCAGAATTGAATCGGAAAAGACCCCTTCGCAACGGGAGCAACCGGCTGGAGCATTGACCATGTCAAACCCGTTCTTCGACCACCCCATCCTGAACTCTCCCTACGAATGCCCGCGTCGGCATTGGGAGCTGGACTCTTCCGGGCAGCCCACCCAGCGCATCATCGAAAGACGTCGCCGCGCCGAGTTCATCACACCAATCCCGAAGCCGAAGAAGCGAAAGAACGCGGCGAAGCAGGACGAAATGGTGTTCGACGAGGGTAAGGGCCTCTCAACCAAGGAGCAGCAATACGATCCCACCTCCATCATCAACGAGGTGCGCCTGAACGTTGATCTGTGGCGGGCCTTGCCCAGCCCCAGCCAGTGGCAGGTCAGTCCCGAAACGGCCCGGCTCCTCCAGCATTGGCGGCACCACAAGTTCGGCGACGTCCGCCCGTTCTTCTGTCAGGTGGAAGCAGTTGAAACCGCGATCTGGCTGATCGAGGTCGCTCCCCAGTCCAAAAGCGGCAAGCGATTGCTCGACCACTTGGCCTCGGCCAACAAGGACGCCAATCCCCAACTCCTGCGCCTGGCCCTGAAGCTGGCCACCGGCGCGGGCAAAACCACCCTCATGGCCATGCTCATTGCGTGGCAGACGATCAACGCCGTGCGCCACCCTGGCACCAAACAGTTCACCCGTGGCTTCCTCGTCGTCGCCCCCGGCCTAACCATCAAAGATCGCCTCCGCGTGCTCCAGCCCCACGACCCCGACAGCTATTACGAGGACCGCGAACTGGTGCCGGGCGACCTGCTGGACGACCTCAAGAAGGCCAAGATCGTCATCACCAATTACCACGCCTTCAAGTTGCGCGAGCGCATCGAACTCTCCGCCGGCGGACGCTCGTTGCTCAAAGGGCGCACCGGCGACGAACTTAACACGCTGGAAACCGAGGGCCAGATGATGCAGCGTGTCATGCCCGACCTCATGGGCATGAAGAACATCCTCGTCCTGAATGACGAGGCGCACCACTGCTACCGCGAAAAGCCCAACCCGGACGAAGAGCTGGACCTTAAAGGTGACGAGCGAAAGGAGGCGCAGAAAAATAACGAGGCCGCGCGCCTCTGGATTTCCGGCCTCGAAGCCGTGAACCGCAAACTCGGCCTCTCCCGGGTCATCGACCTCTCCGCCACACCCTTCTTCCTGCGCGGCTCCGGCTACGCCGAGGGCACGCTCTTCCCTTGGACCATGAACGACTTCTCGCTCATGGATGCGATTGAGTGCGGCATCGTCAAACTGCCCCGCGTTCCCGTCGCGGAAAACATTCCCGGCGATCAAATGCCCGTTTACCGCAACCTTTGGGAAAACATCCGCAAGGCCATGCCCAAGAAAGGCCGCGGCCGCGGCGAGGAACTCGACCCGCTCGACCTTCCCCCAAGACTACAGACCGCCCTCCAGGCCCTTTACGGCCACTACGAGAAAACCTTCAAGTTGTGGCAGGAAACGGGCATCAAGGCCCCGCCCTGCTTCATCATCGTTTGCCAGAATACCGCCATCTCGAAACTGGTCTATGACTTTATTTCCGGCTTTCACCGGAAGAACGAAGACGGCACCACGACACTGGAAAACGGCCGCCTCGCCCTCTTCCGAAACTTCGACGAAACCACCGGCAATCCGCTCCCCCGCCCCAACACCCTCCTTATCGACAGCGAACAACTGGAGGCAGGCGACGCCCTCGACGACAACTTTCGCGGCATGGCGGCAGACGAGATCGACCGCTTTCGCCGCGAGATCGTCGAGCGCACGGGCGACCCGCGCTTGGCGGAGAACCTCACCGACCAGGAACTGCTGCGCGAGGTCATGAACACCGTCGGCAAGCACGGCCAACTCGGCGGCTCCATCCGCTGCGTCGTTTCTGTTTCCATGCTCACGGAAGGCTGGGACGCCAACACCGTTACCCATGTCCTCGGCGTTCGCGCCTTTGGCACCCAGCTCCTGTGTGAGCAGGTCATCGGCCGCGCGCTCCGCCGCCAGAGTTACGAACTCAATCCCGAAGGCCTCTTCAACGTCGAATACGCCGATGTATTCGGCATTCCCTTCGACTTCACCGCCAAACCGGTGATTGCCCCGCCCCAACGGCCGCGGGAAACTGTCCAGGTCAAGGCCGTCCGCCCGGAGCGCGACGCGCTCGAAATCCGCTTCCCCCGCGTCGAAGGCTACCGCGTCGAACTGCCGGAGGAACGCCTCACCGCCAGTTTCAATGACGATTCCATCCTCGAACTCAGCCCTGACCTCGTCGGCCCGACCAAGAACCGCAACGAAGGCATCATCGGGGAAGGTGTGGAGCTGACGGTTGAGCATCTGGGCGACATGCGCCCTTCCACGCTGCTTTTCCACGTCACCCAGCGTCTTCTCTATACGAAGTGGCGTGACCCCGGCCAGCAGCCCAAGCTTCATCTCTTCGGCCAGCTCAAGCGCATTACCAAGCAGTGGCTCGACACCTGCCTGGTCTGCAACGGCGGCACCTATCCGGCCCAGCTCATGTACCAGGAACTGGCGGACCTGGCCTGCAACCGCATCACCGCCGGCATCACCCGCGCGTTGGAAGACAGGCGCCCCATCAAAGCCCTGCTTGACCCCTACAACCCCGCCGGCTCGACCGCCCACGTCCGCTTTAGCACCTCACGGACCGACCGCTGGGAAACCAGTTCCAAAAGCTGTCACGTCAACTGGGTGGTGCTCGACAGCGATTGGGAAGCGGAATTCTGCCGCGTGGCCGAATCGCACCCGAAGGTCCGCGCCTACGTCAAAAACCACAACCTCGGCCTCGAAGTGCCCTATCGCTTCGGCTCGGAGATCCGTAAGTATCTGCCGGACTTCATCGTGCTGGTGGACGACGGCCACGGCCCCGCCGATCTCCTCCACCTGGTTGTCGAGATCAAAGGCTACCGGCGCGAGGACGCCAAGGAGAAGAAGTCCACCATGGACACCTACTGGGTGCCCGGCGTGAACAACCTCAAGCAATACGGCCGCTGGGCCTTCGCCGAATTCACCGAGGTTTACCAGATCGAAACCGACTTCGCCGCCAAAGTCGAAAGCGAGTTTAACAAGATGATCGCCCAAGCCACTTACCAACCCTCCGGCACATGAAGCGCTTTTACCTGACCCACTTTAACGGCACAATTTGGCGACAGGCCGTCGCCAAGTTGCCACGGAAAGCCGCATCGAGCGATGCTGCAGATCGGCGACCGACCGTCGCCCAGGACCGATTCAAGAACCACGGTCTCCTCTCATTAACACACCGCTTCAGCGGTGTGTCTTGCCGGTCACCAGCCGCTTCAACCGTTTCAACGGTTTTCCGCGTCGGGCAGCACGTTTCGACCGTTCTTGAATCGGCCCCGCCGCTCGCCAAACCGGGGACGAGCGACGCCCTGGAGCAGCCGCCGTTTCTGCAACGGCTTGTCGCAGGAATCCCCTGGGGACACATCCGATCACAAACTGTGATCGCAGCCGGTCGGCCGCCAACGATGACCGCCACCAGAGGCGTGAGGGGCCAAGCCACCATCGCCCAAGAGACCCGGGCGCGGAATCCATGATTCACCCCTCACCCCCTCCCCATCATGCCCACAAAGCCCGCCACCCTCAAATCCGTCGAAACCCTCAAGCACGACGAGGCCAGGCGGACGAACATCCCCACCGCCGAGCACCAGTCCGTCATCCAAAAGGAGCAAGAGGCCCCCCGCGCGGTGAAATACCACCGCAACACCGATCTCGACCCTCAGCTCGTCTGGCGCGGCAAGGACGAGCAGGATTGGAGCGACCTCGTCGTCCACGCCCCGCCCCTCTACATCCAGGAAAAGGTCCACCCCAAGGTCCTCATCGACGACCTCCTTCGGCAAACCCAGGAGGCAAAAGCGCAGTCTCCCGGAGCGCAAACTGACCTCTTTGCGGACTTCAACGGCATTCCCGCAGGCGTGGACAGGACCGAATTCTACCAGCACGACCAGAACTGGTCCAACCGCATGATCCTCGGCGACTCCCTCCAGGTCATGGCCAGCCTGGCCGAGCGCGAGGGCCTGCGCGGCAAGGTCCAGTGCATCTACATCGACCCGCCCTACGGCATCAAATTCAATAGCAACTTCCAGTGGTCCACTACCAGCCGCGACGTGAAGGACGGCAACGTCGGCCACATCACCCGCGAACCGGAGCAGGTCAAAGCCTTCCGCGACACCTGGCGCGACGGCATCCATAGCTACCTGACCTACCTCCGCGACCGCCTGACTGTGGCCCGCGATTTGCTCGCGGATTCCGGGTCCATCTTCGTGCAAATCGGCGATGAAAATGTCCACCGCGTGAGGGCGGTGATGGATGAAATACTTGGTGAAGCTAATTTCTGCCGTCAGATCGTGTTCTATAAAACCACCGGCAAAGGCAGCCAGATGCTGGACAACACGTACGATGCGCTGCTGTGGTTCGCCAAGAATCGCGAACATGCAAAATATCGACCGAACTATGTAACGCGTTCTCCGGCTGAGGATTCGAATCTGCGCTTCATCGCTTTACCAGACGGTTCTTCTCGGCAACTCACGCTTAGCGAGATTTCCGGAAGCCAGCCGCTACCAGAGGGCGGTCGGGTTTATCGGCCAAATCCGATCACCAATCAACGACCCGCTCAGGGAACGGATCTCCGATGTTTCGATTTTCGTGGCCAAAGGTTCACCCCCGGTGCAGGCACGTTTCGCACAGACCTTATGGGCCTTCAAAGAGCCGCAGCGGCCGACAGGTTGTTGGGAATTGGCAAGACGTTGACGTTTACTCGCTATCTCGATGATTTTCCCTGTAAACCACGAAACGATGTGTGGGATGACACTCGACAAAGTGGCTTTGGAGATCCAAAGGTCTACGTGGTCCAAACCGCAACTAAGGCCATCGAGCGATGCATCCTCATGGTCACCGACCCTGGCGACCTCGTGCTTGACCCGACCTGCGGTTCGGGCACCACCGCCTACGTCGCAGAGCAGTGGGGCCGCCGCTGGATCACGATTGACACCTCGCGTGTGGCGCTGGCGCTGGCCCGCGCCCGCATCATGGGCGCGCGGTATCCGTTTTATCTGTTGGCCGATTCCCGCGAAGGCCAGCTCAAGGAAGGCGAAGTCACCCGCACCGCCCCGAGTTCCCGCCCCGTCTGCGGGAACATCCGCCACGGCTTCGTTTACGAGCGCGTGCCGCACATCACGCTCAAGGCCATCGCCAACAACGCGGAGATCGACGTCATCTGGGAGAACTGGCAGGCGAAGCTGCAGCCGTTGCGCGAGGCGCTGAACACCGCCCTCAAGAAGACCTGGCAGGAGTGGGAGGTTCCCCGCGAAGTCGAGGCCAAGTGGCCGAACCCGGCGAGGAAGCTGCACGCCGACTGGTGGCAGGCCCGCATTGCCCGGCAGAAGGAGATTGACGCCTCCATCGCCGCCAAGGCCGAGTTCGAGCACCTCTACGACAAGCCATATCCCGACCCGAGGAAAGTCCGCGTCGCCGGTCCGTTCACCGTGGAGAGCCTCAGTCCCCACCGCGTGCTGGGCGTGGATGAGGACGGTGAATTGATCGACGCTCTCAGGGAAGAAAGCGCCGAATACCCTGCGAAGCAGTCCTTCCCCCAGATGATTCTGGAGAACCTGAAAGTCGCCGGGGTCCAACAGGCGCACAAGGAGGACCGGATCACCTTCACCGCCTTGACCCCCTGGCCCGGTGATCTGGTCTGCGCCGAAGGCCGCTATCTGGAGGGCGATAAGGAGAAACGCGCCGCCATCTTCATCGGCCCCGAGTTCGGCACGGTCCAGCGCGCCGACCTCGTCGCCGCCGCGCGTGAGGCCGGCGACGCGGCGTTCGACGTGCTGATCGCCTGCGCCTTCAACTACGAGGCCCACGCCACGGAGTTCACCAAACTGGGCCGCATCCCCGTGCTCAAGGCCCGCATGAACGCCGACCTCCACATGGCCGAGGACCTCAAGAACACCGGCAAAGGCAACCTCTTCGTCATCTTCGGCGAGCCGGACATCGAGGTGGCTTGTGGCTTGTGGTTGGTGGCGAGAGGGGGCAGGCTCCTGGCCAATTATGAGCACACTAAAAAGCTATCGGGACTTGGAAGTTTGGAAGCAATCAATCGACTTGGTGGAGCAGATCTACCTGGCTTCAAAAGTCTTTCCGCCGGACGAGCGGTTCGGACTGACCAGTCAGGTGCGCCGGGCCGCGGTGTCGGTGCCATCGAACATCGCGGAGGGGGCGGCCCGGACAACGACCGGGGAATATCTGCAGGGGCTGAGCGTGGCCGGCGGCTCGCTGGCGGAGGTGGAGACGCAGATAATCGTCGCGAGCCGGCTGGAGATGCTGCCCCCCAGGGACATGGACAGGCTGCTGGCGCAGGCGGACGGAATCAGCAAAATGCTGGGCGGACTCAAACGCTCGCTGCAATCGAGGCGCTGAGCGCCGGCGATTTCCCGCTCTCACTAACCACAAGCCACTACGCACAAGTCACTGTTCGCGGCGTGGACGTCTTCGACCCCAGCACGGGTGAAGTCCGCAGCGACAGTGCCGACGGCATCGCCTGCTGGTTCGTCGACACCGACTACAACGTAGAAAGCTTCTTCGTCCGCCACGCCTATTTCCTTGGCGCCAACGACCCCTACAGCGCCCTCAAAACTACCCTGAAAGCCGAGATCAACGCCGAAGCCTGGGCCACCCTGAACAGCGACACCTCACGCCCCTTCGAGAAACCCAAGTCCGGCCGCATCGCCGTGAAGGTGATCAACCACCTGGGCGACGAGGTGATGAAGGTGTTCAAAGTCCAGTGACGTGTTACACTCTCACCAGCGATGAGCGACTCTGAGTTCAAATTGCCCAACGCGCCTATCGTCGAAGCCGTGCTGGATATTGGCTGTGACATGCCCCCCGCCTTCGACCTCACGGCGCTCGAGGGGCCGTCGCGCGACCTTTTCCTCGACCGATACCCCAAATTGCGGACGCAGTTCATCCAGGAAACCAAAATCGAAACGCAGCCCGACGCGAAACCTCAAATGTCCGTCCGGCGGGGCATTCAAGCCCTTCACTTTCTGCACGCAGACGAGAAGCAACTGGTGCAGGTACGAGCACAGGGCTTCTCGTTTAACCGCTTGGCTCCTTATACCAGTCTGGACGACTATTTGCCGGAAATTGAACGGACATGGCATTTGTTCGTCGGGCTCGCCTCGCCCGCTCAGATTCGGCTTGTGCAGTTGCGCTACATTAATCGCATCTTGCTGCCCACGGTGGCTGGCCTGGTCCAGTTGGATGATTACCTGAAGATTGGCCCCCGTCTGCCTGATGAAGAGAAACTGACGTTGGTGGGCTTTCTCAACCAGCAAGCCCTGGCCGAGGCAGATACGGGGAACCAGGCCAACATCGTCCTGACCGCCCAGCCGGAGGAAAGCGACAGGCTGCCCATCATTCTCGACATTCGCGTGGTGAGCGCTGGAACCGCAGAGCCCGCAGATTGGCCTTGGATTCTGGCAAAGATTCGGTCATTAAGAGCCTTGAAGAACCGGATTTTTAGAAGTACATTAACTGAGCGATGCGTGAACCTGTTTCAGTAAGAACATTCGGAATCTGCTGCCTCGCGGGTTATGCAGCGTTGAACTTTTACGCACGCGGGGGCAGCGCCATTTCCGCCGAAGCCCTAGCGGTGGAGAAAAAGGCTGCTGCCGTCGTGGGATCCGGCGAGCGTTCGCAAGCACTGTTCGGCGAAAAAGCCGCGGCCATCTCCCAGTTAAGGGCCCTCGCCAACGACTGCTCTGAGCCGGGCTGGGACGGCAATGAGGCAAGCGCCATCGGCCCGTTGGCGGTCTCCATGGCGGAGCGATTGGTGCGCGCATTGCCGGACGGACTCCCGCTTCCTGAGTTTGCTCCCGAGCCGGACGGCTGCATTTCCATGGACTGGATTCAATCCCGGAACCGTCTTTTCTCAATAAGCGTGGGCAACAACCACCGCTTGGCGTACGCCTGGGTGGACGGGGCAGACAGGGGCCACGCCGTGGCCGGTTTCGACGGAGAAAGAGCCCCGCGAAGAGTCATCGAAGGCATCCGCGAAATCCTGGATCATGGCAACGCTACCATCGGGTCTCGATGAGCTGATCGCGGGCGAGGAGCAGCTCGCGAGGTTCCTGACGCAAAGCAGTCAGTTCAATTCCAAAATGGCGAAGCCGGCGGCGTTTTTGCCAAGCCTCAAAGATCGCGAAACCTCTGTTTCTCGTCATGGCAGCGAGCCGGCAGGAAGCCTCTGGGCGATTGGTCTCCAAGCGGCGGGCGACCGCAAGCTTTACGGAGCTGCCATATTCAAGGCGCGCGCCGTCACCGCGGCCCAACTCGAAGTGCTGGCCGACGAGCCGCCGCCGCGTCACGCCGCAATCCGGGGCTGGCCATGGATTGAACGCGATCCGGAATCGCAGAAGGCAGCGCAGAAGGAACGGGCTGCCGCCATCGCCAGCGAGGCCGCGTTGTTTCTGCGCTGAAGACCAGATGCGGCGAAACAATGACCTTTCTCATCGCCGACACCTTCACCGACAGCCTCGCCCGCTTGGCCGTCGACGAGCAGAAGGCCGTCAAGACGACTGCCTTTGACTTGCAGGTCAATCCCGCCAGTCCGGGCTTGAGTTTTCACAAGCTGGACAAGGCGAAGGACAAGAACTTCTGGTCGGTGCGGGCAAGTGCCGACATCCGGCTCATCGTCCACAAAACGCAGGCCAGCCTGTTGCTTTGCTACGCAGATCACCACGACAGGGCCTACGATTGGGCCGAGCGGCGGAAGCTGGAGACGCACCCGAAGACTGGGGCCGCCCAGTTGGTGGAAATCCGCGAGACCGTGAAAGAGGTCGTTGTCCCGGTCTATGTGCAGGCGCAATCGCCTGCGCCTGCCAAGCCTTTCCTCTTCGCCGACAAGCCCGACGAGGAACTCCTGCGCTACGGCGTGCCGGCCGAGTGGTTGAACGATGTGCGTCAGGCCAACGAAGACACCCTGCTGGTGCTGGCGGACCGCCTGCCCGGTGAAGCGGCGGAAGCGCTCCTGGAACTTGCCACGGGTGGGAAGCCGCGCGTGGCGCAACCGGCGGCGCCGGTCACGAGTCCTTTCGACCATCCCGATGCCCAGCGCCGCTTCCGCGTCATGACGAGCGTCGAGGAACTCCAACGCGCCCTCGAGTTCCCCTGGGAGAAATGGACGGTCTTCCTGCATCCCGAACAACGCCAGTGGGTGGAGCGCGACTACACAGGCCCCGCTCGCGTCTCAGGCTCCGCCGGAACCGGCAAGACCATCGTGGCCCTGCACCGCGCCGTCCACCTGGCCCGGGCCAATCCAGATGCCCGGGTCCTCCTCACCACCTTCTCCGACACGCTGGCGAACGCGCTGCACACGAAGCTAAAACGCCTCATCGGCAGCGAGCCGCGTCTTGCGGAACGCATTGATGTTCACTCCCTGAATTCCCTGGGCCTCCGCCTCTATAAATCGCACTGCGGCGCAGTCAATCTGGCCGCCAGCAATACTCTGCGGGAATTGCTCGACGAAGCATCGAAGGCGGTGGCTGGTCACAAGTTCACCCTGCACTTTCTCCTCACCGAGTGGGAGCAGGTGGTGGACGCCTGGCAACTGGAGAACTGGGAGGCTTACCGCGACGTCGCCCGTCTGGGCCGCAAGACCAGGCTGCCCGAAGCGCAGCGAGCCGTCCTGTGGTCCATCTTCGAGCGGGTCCGCGGCGCATTGAAGGAGCGGAATCTGACGACGCGCGCCGGGCTGTTCACCGCCCTGGCCTCCGCGCTGGCGAAAACCACCCGCCCGCCGTTCGACTTCGTCGTGGTGGATGAAGCACAGGACCTCAGTGTTTCCCAGTTGCGCTTCCTCGCCGCCTTGGGTGGGGACCGTCCGAACGCCCTTTTCTTCGCGGGTGACCTCGGCCAGCGCATCTTTCAGCAGCCTTTCTCCTGGAAATCCCTTGGCGTGGACATTCGGGGGCGCTCCCGGAACCTGCGCGTCAACTACCGCACGTCCCACCAAATCCGCCGGCAAGCCGACCGCTTGCTCGGCCCGGAAGCAACCGATGTGGATGGCAACCGCGAGGACCGCAGCGACACCATCTCGGTCTTCAACGGCCCGCCGCCCGTCATCCGCGTGCTCCCGACTGAGGCTCAAGAGATCAAATCCGTCGGGACATGGCTTGCCGAGCGGTCGAAAGCCGGCGCCCTTCCGCACGAGTTGGCCGTGTTCGTGCGCTCGCCAGGGCAGTTGGACCGCGCCCAAGCCGCGGTCAAGGAGTCAGGATTGCCCTTCCGGATTCTCGATGAGCACGTCGAGACCGCCAGCGGTCATGTCTCGATCAGCACGATGCACCTGGCCAAAGGGTTGGAGTTTCGCGGAGTGGCGGTGATGGCCTGCGACGACGAGATCATCCCCTTGCAGGAACGAATCGAAACCGTGGGAGACAATGCGGACTTGCAAGAGGTTTATGACACCGAGCGGCACCTGCTATACGTCGCCTGCACTCGTGCCCGGGACCACTTGCTCATCACCGGCGTCGAACCGGCCTCGGAATTCCTCGACGATCTGCGGGAATCGCCCCCCAGCCCCAAATCAACCCCGGCCCCGTAGCGGCGTCTCGGCAGAGCGCCGCCATTCCCCGGAGCGATTTGCAGCCCCGCTCTGCCGAGACGCCGCTACCCCGAGGTCCACAGTCGTAGTGCGCCCGCAAAAGCGAAAGGCGAGTCCCCACCGTCCGCGTGGACTGTGGACTGTGGACTACGGCACCCCCGCCCCCACCCGCAAAAAAAAAAATGAAATACCCCCTTGACACTTGTGTAGCAATACGATACAGTACCCCCCATGAATATCGGGTCCGCCGTCCGCCCGCCCCTCCGGCGGGGTCTCGCGCCCTGCGCTTTGCGCTTTGCTCCTTGCGCTTTGCTCGTTCCTCAAGCTCTCCCCCTAAAACCAATGCCTTTCGGAAATTCAACCGGGTTTTTGTCCCGGAGGGACACTACGACAATAACCCAGCGTTTCAACGCTGGGACAGGCCGATCTTGTGTTGCACCCGTCCCGAAGGGACGGCTGAATCCGTCGAGTAAGGGACGCGTGCCTTTCAGGCCGGCTCTCGGCCGTCCCTTCGGGACTTGGAGTGTTTTAAGCGCAACACCCAGCGTTGAAACGCTGGGCTATTCTCGAATGTCCCTTCGGGGCAAAGACCGCCGATCGGGGCGAGGGAATTTCCGAAAGGCATTGCCCCTAAAATGGCCCTGCGAACGGAAAATCCCGGAAAAAAATAAAAAACAGTCCGTACCCCGCCGTCAAACCAAGGGAGTCCCACCAGCCAATTAAACCACCTATGAGCAATTATAACCTTTCGCCGCGCGTCCCGGCCCCCGTTCGGTCCGGGCATCCTCGCCCTGGGCGGCACCTTCGTTCCCTTCGTTTCCTTCTGTTCAAATCAGACGCGGAAGAACCAAGAGCCGATGGATGCGCATCAGGTGCCGGCTCAGATGCGCCTAAATTCACCGAAATGCGCTTAAATGCGCTTAAATGCGCCTACGGCCAAGAAAATAAATTGCAGGGGCAACACGTCTGGAGGAGCAGACCCGCAAACCACCAACCACCGGTAAAATGGGCCTGCACGAGGAAAATCCCGGATAATCCCGGATAATCCCGGAAAAAAATAAAAAAACTGTCCGCATCCCCGCGCGCAAGCGTCATGCCGGCCACGCTGCGAGCGCAAAGTCAGGGCCGGCGGCGCAAGCGGGAATTAAATCAGCCCTGCCCTCGGTGGGCGGTGCGCGGAATCTGATGGACAGCGGGGACCGGTGTGGTCATTATCCTGGCGGTTGGCAGCAAACCAAAGCTGATATCATGCGAACTCTCTTGCTTGGCGTTGACAGCGGCACCCAATCCACCAAGGTCCTGGTCGTGGACGCGCGCGATGCCAAGGTTCTCGCCTCGGCGGCGCAGGAGTACGACCTCATCCCCAATCTCGGTCCCGGCGCCAAGGAACAGCACCCCCATACCTGGCGTGATGCCACCGCCAGCGCGATGCGCCGGGCCTTGCGCCAGGCCAAAGCCGTGGCCTCGGAGGTCAAGGCCATTGGCGTGAGCGGCCAGCAGCACGGATTCGTCCCGCTGGATTCGGCGGGCAAGGTCATCCGCCCCGCTAAGTTGTGGTGCGATACCGCCACCGCCCCGGAGTGCGAGGAGATCATGCAAAAGCTCGGCGGGCTCAAAGCGACCGTGAAGGCCCTGGGCAATGCCGTCCTGCCTGGCTTCACCGCCTCGAAGATTCTCTGGCTCAAAAAACACGAGCCGGAGAATTACGCCCGCCTGGCCTGCGTCTTGCTCCCCCACGACTATCTTAACTTCTGGCTTACGGGAGAAAGGACCATGGAGTACGGCGATGCCAGCGGCACCGGGTTGCTCGACGTGCGCCAACGCGTTTGGTCGAAGGCCGCGCTCGCGGCGATCGACCCGGAACTCGCCGGCAAGCTGCCGCCGCTGACGGGCAGTGACCGTCCCGCCGGCGTGCTGCAGGCCAGCACCGCCAAGATGCTCGACCTGAACCCCGGCGTCCTCGTCAGCGCCGGGGGCGGCGACAACATGATGGGCGCCATCGGGACCGGCAATACCCGGCCGGGCGTCATCACTGCCAGCCTGGGCACCAGCGGCACGATCTACGCCTGCGCCGAAAAGCCCGTCGTCGATCCCAAAGGCGAAATCGCTGCCTTCTGCGACTCGACCAATCGGTGGCTGCCCTTGCTCTGCACCATGAACGTCACGGTGGCCACGGAGATGGTCCGCGAGGATTTCGGTTGGTCGCACGAAAAATACGCCGCCGAGGCAGCCCGTGTGGCGCCAGGTTCCGACGGGCTGGTGCTGCTGCCCTACTTTGAAGGGGAACGCACGCCGAACGTGCCGGAGGGCACCGGGGTCTGGTTCGGCGTGAACCGGCGGACCTTCGAGGGGGGCCACTTCGCCCGCGCCGCCATGGAAGGGGTGACCCTGGGGATGAACTACGGCCTCCGGCGCCTGGCGCAACTGGGCGTCGAGCCGGCCCAGATCCGCGCCACCGGCGGCGGCGCCAAGTCCAAGCTCTGGCGCCAGGTGATGGCCGATATCTTCAACGCGGAAGTCGTGACCTTGAAGGTTGGCGAGGGGGCCGCTTATGGGGCTGCCTTGCAGGCCCTTTGGTGCTGGCGCTTGCAGCAGGGCGAAAAAATCACCATCAGCGAGCTCACCGACCAGTTTGTCGAAGTTAATTCGGTTGAAACCACGCGCCCGAACGCGAACAATGCGGAGATTTACGGCGAGTTGCAGGAGGTTCAAGACCAACTGTCCACCGCCCTGCTCCGCGTCTTCAAACGGCACCGCCAGTTCGTCCTGCGCCGCTAAGACATTCTTGAACAGCCTGCTGATTTGACGCCTCCTGGTTTTCGGGTAAATTGACGAAAGACGGATGAGTTTTGCCACTGAATTTGACGCCTTGCCTTTGGCCGCGTTGGTGAAGCGTTCCCGGGATGCCTCGCCCGCGGCCGTTCGGGAGACCTTGGGCAAATCGGATCTCGGCCTGGAAGACTTCGCCCGGCTGATCTCGCCGGCCGCGAGCGAGTTTCTTGAAGCCCTGGGACGGCGTTCGCAGGAATTGACCCAGCAGCGGTTCGGCAAGGTGATTCGCCTTTTCGCCCCGCTGTACCTCTCCAACGAGTGCATCAACAACTGCAAGTACTGCGGCTTCTCGCGCGATAACCCGATCCTGCGGCTGACGCTCTCGCCGGAAGAAGTGCGGCAAGAGGCGCAGGCGCTGGTGGGTGAGGGCTTCCGGAACATCCTGCTGGTAGCCGGGGAGCATCCTAAGTTCGTCTCGACCAGCTACCTGCGCCAATGCGTGGCCGCGGTGCATGAGGAGGTCCCGAGCGTCTCGCTCGAGGTCGGCCCGCTCGAGACGCAGGATTATCGGCCGCTCACCGCGGCGGGCGCTGACGGCCTGGTGGTGTACCAGGAGACCTACGACCGGAAGGTTTATGCGGAGGTGCATACCTCGGGGCCGAAACGGGACTTTGATTGGCGCCTCGAGACCCCGGAGCGGGCCTACGCGGCGGGGTTCCGCCGGCTCGGCATCAGCGCGCTCTACGGCCTGGGCGATTGGCGTTATGAGGCCATTGCGGTGGCGGCCCATGCCGATTACCTGCAGCGTCACTGCTGGAGGGCTTGGCTGACGATTTCACTGGCGCGGCTGCGCCCCTGCGCGGGGGAGTTTCAGCCGCTCACCCACATGGGTGACCGAGACCTGGTGCAGCTCCTATGCGCTTTCCGTCTCCTGTTCCCCGACGCCGGCCTGGTGCTCTCCACCCGCGAATCCCCCCGGATGCGGAACGGCCTGATTCGGCTCGGGGTGACCTTGATGAGCGCGGGCAGCCACACCGAACCGGGCGGCTACACGGGGGCAGGCCGAGACCACCTGCACCAAACCGTTCGCGGGCGAATCATGCCGGGCACGACCCCCTCCGGTCAACGGGCACCCCTCGACCGGCGGGCCAACGCCACCGAGCAATTCGCCATCGCCGACGCCCGCTCGCCGCGGGAAGTGGCCGGGGTGATTCGGGGGCTGGGATACGAGCCGGTGTGGAAAGACTGGGAGGCGGCGCTCACCCAACGAGAGGGCGAGGCCTGCCCGGAAAGCCTCAGGGCGGAGGCTTGTTGCTGATTGATGTTGTGGGCCAAGCCTCCGTCATCGCCAATGGCCAGAAAGTCGAGCAGGACCTCCCCTGCTCGATCCAGGAGTTTTTGGTCGGGCAGAAGCTGCCGCCTCGCAGCGTGGTGGTGGAACAGAACGGCGAGGCGGTAGCCCCCTCGGAGTTCTCCAAACGCATGGTCCGCGCCAACGACCGCCTCGAGATCGTCAAGATCGTCGCGGGAGGTTGAACCTTACTTGTTCGCCTTCGCCGGCAGGGATGGGCCGGGGCCGCGGGTTGCCAGCTTATGCCGGTTGAGGGTGGGCGCGAAGTCGGGATGACTTCGAGCAAATTCGGTGAGTTTGCGCTCGAATTCGTCCATGGCCGGGCTGACGCTTTTCAGGTATTGGGTCACCATGAGATTGACCTGCGGGCGGATGGCCTCGAGTTCCTGACGCGAAGTGCTGGCCTGGTGGAGGAGGAAGACGTTGAGGGTGCCACTGACCACGATGAGCAGAACCAGGATCGATACGACCAACTGGCGCAACGAGTCATCCTGGGTCGGCGACGCTTCACCCTGAGTTTGGGCTGGGAGATCGTTTTCCAAATTGTCCATAGTGCTTGTTGCTTATTTTTTTGGGGCGGGGGCGGTGGCCGGGACATTCCGCTTATAGCCGATGGAATCGAGGATAGGCTCCATCTGGGGGTGCGTCTTGCCGTATTCGGCAACATCGCCGACCAGGACCTGAAAGGCGCTCTGGCGCGACTGGATGTTGGCGACCTGGGTCTGGAGCCGGTGGATCGCGCGCGCGTTGTTGAGGTACTGCACGCACAATATGACCGACCAAACCGCGCTGATAGCGAGCACCGCCAGCAGAATCGATGTTAGAGGACTGTTTTTCATGTCATTCGAGGTATTGTATGGGTTCGCGCAGAGAGTTGTCCAACTTGTTTTTTGCAGGCCATCGTGAACGAAGACCCAAATGAACTGATCGGGGAGGTCACCCTGGTCTTGCCGGGCATGATGTTCCGCGTGGCCTTGCCCAGCGGGCGCGAGGTCGTGGCCCGGGTCTCCGGCAAGCTGCGCCGGCACTTCGTCCGCATCCGCGTTGGCGACAAAGTCCACCTCGAGATGTCCCCTTGCCATCCCGGCGAGGCGCGGATTGTATTCCGCCAGGGTTGACCCGCGCGGCATTTCGCGTCTCGACATTTGGGTGCTGCCGGGCAAGATTCCGGGCATGGCTGGCGATGCGGATGCTCCTCTCGATCTGCTCTGGAAAGAGTACGGCTTGGGTTTTCGGGAATTTGACGACCTGACGCTGGCGCGGTGGCTGGCGCAGACGTTGGGCCAACTCGAGGGAAAGGCGTGGCGTTTTTCGCATCCGCTGGTGGGCGCTTACCGTCTGGCAGCTCAACTCGCGCACCAACGCCAGGTTTGGCTCAAGCTCATGGTGAGCTTGCCGGCGGCCTATCCGGAGTCCGGCTGTTGCCGGGCGCCCATGCTGCCCCTGCTGACGCGGGACGTGTGCGAAACGGGGCTGATCTGCCTGCATTGCAGCGAGACCCTCGTGCCTTTCGAAGAAATCCCCGCCAGTTTCCGCGGCGACCTCGAGTCCTGGGCCGCCCAGTACGCCCCCGTCCACGCCGTCGCCCATTGGGACGACCGGCAGCGCCGAAGCGCCGGAGATTACGACCGCGCCTACGACAACGCGGCCGAAGGAGCCGAAGCCTTGCTCCGGCACGCCGGACAGATCCTGGCCCCCAAACTGCTCGAGTCCTACGCCGCGGTGGTTTGGGAAGACAACGATGAATGTCTCGAAGTGCAGCCCGAGGACGTGCTGCTTTAGGGACCGCTTAGACGCGTCAGGCGGCGAGCCAATAGATGAGGGCGATTTGGGCCAGGCAAAGCGCGGCTATGGCTGCCCAGGCAAACCATTCACGGAACCGCAAGCCGGCCTGGCGGGTCGGGCTGAGCCAGAACTGCATCCTGAGGGCGCCGATTTGGACGTCATCTCCATTGCGCAAGCGGGTCTGCGCGACGGGTTGGCCATTGACGCTAGCCAAGGCGTTGGGTTGGGTCGTGAGATAGAACCCGTCGCGCGGCTTGAAGTCCACCTGCAGGTGCTGGTCCCAAACGCCTTCCTCCTCGAATTGCAGGTCGGCGGTGGGGGAGCGGCCGATCCGCGCGGGAAAACGGTGGATGGCCCAAGAGAGACCCGCCTTTTTCCCCGTCAGGATGCTGAAGGCGATCACCTCTGAAAGGGCGACTTCCTCCGTTCGACGTTGATGAGATCACCGGGGTAAACGGGGAGGTCGAGCTTGGGATTCTGCAGGGCTTTGATGCAATTCTCAATTTCGGTCGGACCGCCCAACCGGATCACCTTCACCCTGGTCTTTCTGGCGAAATCGGTAAAATCGCCGGCAGAGGCGATGGCCTTGAGGACGGTCGTGGCGCTGCCATAACCATAGCGGTTGGGAGACTTCACCTCACCCTTGACGGTATAGTACTGGCCCAAGGGCCTGACTTGGACCGTCAGGCGTTTGTAGTAGCCCGGTACGTAGCATTCCTTGATATCCTGTTCCAATTGGCCGGTAGTTTTGCCGGCGGCCGGGACCTGCTTGTTCAACAGGGGCAGGGTAATCGAGCCGTCTTCCTTGATGGTCACCTCCATCGGGCTGACCGACTCGGGCAAATCCATCAGGGTGACAGTGAAGGAGTCGCCCACGCGGAGGAGATCCGAGGTCAGCCTCCTCGGGGCGGCCGGTCCGGCGGCGCGGGCGTCCGCAGGAGCGCCGGCGGTGGTTGGCGGTGCGGTACTGGCCTCCGCATCGCTCGCTTGAGCAGCGGGGGTGTGGCATCCCGCCGCCAACCACCCAAGCGCCAGCAAGCCGCACCCAATTCCCAAAAGCCGCAGACCGTTGTGAAAGCTCGTTCTCATCATGTCGCCCGTCTCCATCAACCGACCAATCCATCAATACTTGGGTTTGATATCCAGCTTCGGTTTCTCATCCGCCTTGCCTTTCCCGTCCGGGGAGGCAGGCGCGCCGCCGGCCGGTGAATCGGAGGACTCGTTGGTGCTCCGATAGTAGTAATCGTGGTAGTAACCGCTGTAGTAGTAGTAGCTCTCGTCCTGAGACATGTTGATGTTGTTGAGAACGATGCCGACCAGGTTGCCGCCGACTTTTTCGATGAGCTGCTTGGCGCGGATATTCATCGGCTGCGGGTAACGGCGGTACTGGATGACCTGCAAGGTCATGTCCATTTCGCTGGCCAGGATGGAGGCGTCGCTGACGCCCATGATCGGGGGCGAGTCGAAGAAAACGAAGTCATAGCGCTGCTTCAACTCGCTGATGAGCTCTTTCATCTGGGCGGAGCTGAGGATGCCCAGGGAACTGCTGGGGAGTTTGCCGCTGGCCAGGAAGTCGAGGGAAGGATTGTTGGTCGTCTGGATGACTTCTTCGAGGCTGTTCTGCTTCAGGAGGTAATTGGTCAGGCCGATGCCATTGGTGACGTGGAGCATCTTGTGGAGAGTGGGGCGGCGCAGGTCGGAGTCGACCACGATGACGCGTTGACCGCCTTGGGCAAAGATGGAGGCGAGGTTGAAGACGGTGGTGGACTTGCCTTCCCCGGCGCCGGCGCTGACAACGGCCATGCTGTTGAGCTTGTCGTCCTTGCGCGAGAACAGGATGTTCGTGCGGAGCACGCGATAGGCCTCCGCGTGCGGGCTTTCGGCTCCTTCGTCCAACATCAACCCCACATTCTGCGGGATGACGCCCAGGACCGGGGCTTGGAGGGCGCGCTCGACATCGTCGATGGTCTTAACGCTGGTGTCGAGGTATTCGATGAAGAAGGCCAGACCCACGCCCACCACCAGGCCGATGATAATGCCCAGGGCGATGTTGAGCGGTTTATTGGGACGCACTGGTTTCGCTCCGGGTTGTGCGCTATCGATAATCGTCACCATGACGGTCTTGGGCAGCGCTTTGTCCACGCTCTCGGCGGCGATCTTGTTTTCCAGGATGGTGCGGAACCGGAGGAGATCCTCGAGCTGGCGCTTGGCATCGAAATAGGGCCGGCTCGAACTGGCCTCCTTCATGTCGGCCAATTTGGCCGCCTCCACTTGTTGGTTGAGATTGGTCAGGGCCTTGCCCAAGGCATCCACCTTGACGGTCAATGTGTCCATGATGCCCTGGACGCGTTTCTCGATCTTGTCCTGCAGATCGGCCTGCAAGGCCAGGACCTTGATGAGGGTCGGATTATTGGTGCCAAAATCCTGTCCAATGGAGAGCACTCTTTGATCGACCATATTCTTCTGTTCGAGGAAAGAGACCAGGAGGTTATCCTGGGCGGCGGTCGGGAGGGTCTGGACAAGTTGGTTGGTGTCGAGTGTCCGGAGGTGGTTAAGCAAGGTCTCCTGGCGGACGAAATCAACCTCGGCTTCGAGGCGCAACGAATTGATATGGCGCAGGGACTCGGCCGTCATCAGCGGGGCCGGGGCATACTCACTGGCCATCGAGTCGGAGATGTTGAGGTTCGTGCGCAAGGTGTCCAGGTTGGTCCGCGCCGAGGCAATCTCCACGTTCTTGCTATCGCGGTCGCGGATCAGGGATTCGATGCCGCCCGAGGTGAGCGTGTCCTTTTCTGACTTGCGGTATTCCCGGTAAGCCTTGGCGACGGCGTTGGCGAGTTCGGCGGCTTCATCGCGGTTCTCGCTGAAGACCTGGATTTCGATGAGGATGGTGTTGCGAACGGGGTGCAGCGACATCTTCCTCTTGAGCAGACCCATGGCTTCCAATTTCGTCAGTCTCTCGCCGTTGGCGTAGGCCTTGCCCCATTTGTCCTGCAAATGCGCCGCCTCGACGACTTGGCCCAGGATCAGTTCGGACTGGATGACCTCGAATTCGGTTTGGATGAAGTACGGGTCATAATTCTGGAGCGCGGGGGCGCCCATGAGGGCCTGGATGTCCGACTGGTCGTGCTCGATCTTGATGCGAGCGGTGCTCGAGTAGGACTCAGGCAAAATGAAGGTGACCAGGGTGGCAGTGATGACCACCAGGAGGAAGACGGCGAGAATGACCGTCTTGCGGATGCGGATGATTCGCCAATAATCCAGGAAGTGGAGTTTGGTTTCCTGGGGCGGGGGAACTTTCAGTGGATCCATAGGACTGGGGGGGAGAAACAGAAAGGGGGCCTAGCCGTAACCGCCAAGCCCCCGTCAATGACATAGCGAGTTTAATCAGTAGCTGGCAGTAACGCCCAAGTAAACCCGGTTCCGATCAAAAGTGCGGCCGTTGATCTGGGAATCGAGGCGGTCATAATTGTAGCCGAGCTGGGTCGAGCAGTTCTTGCTTATGCGGTATTCGAGGTTGGCGCCGAAGGTGTAGAAGTCCTCGGTGTCGGAGCCGTATTGGCCGCCGTTGTAGGCGGAGTCCTGGAACTCGCCGGTCAGGCTGCCGTATAAATTGGGTGCCAGCCGATGGTTGATGGTCGCATAGGCGGCTGAGGTTTCCGCGTCCAGGGTGAGATTGCCGGTGCCGAGGCCAGTGCCGACGAGGTCGGTGGCAGAGCGGTCATGAACGAAACCGACTTGCACGTAGCTTTCGAGTCCATAATTCCAGCGCAGGCTCAACTGGACATAAGGGCTGACTTCGGTGGCGGAGTTGGGGTCATGGTAATAGTCCGTGTAGCGGCCGCCCACGCGGAACGACCCGGTCAGGCTCGGGCTGAAGGTCTCATCGATGCCCACGTATACATACTCGCCTCGGCTGTTGCGGGTTTCGCTGGTGATGCCGGGGAAGGCGGGGCCGATGATTTGCTGGCCGCCGGTGTAATCGATTTCGGAGTATTGGTAGCCGATAATGCCGACCGTCTCGGGCGTGAGTTGCCAGCGGCTGTCAAGGTGAATCAAGTTCTCCATCCGATTGAGGAACCCAGCCTCGCTAGGGATGGGCGAGTCGGCAGCATAGTCATAAAAGCCGTTGGCATACCCGAATTGGAAGCCGAGCAAGGGGGTCAGCTTGCCATCGAGGGTGGCGTTACCGTAGTTGCGGATGTTGTCGCCGGGAATGCGCTGGTAGGTAGAGTACGTGTTGCCGGCGCGCAGGAAGTCAGGTTCCTGGCCGATGACGAAGGAGTCGCTGACGTGGCATTGGTAGAGCTCGTTGAAGGTGTGATCCAGGCCGATATTGAAGGAATGGGTCATGTCCACCGTGTCGGCGTTGCCAATCGGCCGGAACTGGTAGTCCTTGAAAGTGTACACATAGCCCAGGCTCAGCGTGGTCTGCTCCCAGGGCCAAGCCACCATGATGGCGGGGCTCACCTCGAAGCCGAAGGTGCCATTATGGTAGGGGTAGCCGTAGGCGGCCGAGGCGGCGCGCACGATGGCGGGGTTAACGCTGTTGATGTTATCGTCGTAGAATCCGCGGAGGGTCGCCGAGACGCTCCAGGGCTTAGAGGCTTCCGACGTTAGACTCGACGCCGTATCCGCTTTCAAGCCGGACGTGCCGAGCGCAACCAAACCGACAGAGACAACGATTCTTCTCATAAAAACAATAACTTTGCTTGTTCACACCCACAGCCGCAGTGCCAAACCAAGCACATACCAGCCTGTGTTTTACCCGAAAAGCGCACCGGTGTCAAAGAAAATCTTCAGCCGATTTCGCCTTTCACCGCCAAAATGATCTGCTCCGGCCACTGGCGCAAACCACATACCCCGCCCGCACCCAATCCGGCGGCAAAGGCAACGATTTGGATTATTGACCCGGATGTCAAGCGCCTGTTCAAAGTTTTTTTGAGAATTCACGGGGGCGGGATGTTGAGTGGCTGGCCCGGGCGCAGGTGGCGGGGGTTTGCCGTGGGATTGGCCGCGCTCAAGGCCTGGAGCTTCACGCCATACTGCCTGGCAATGCTGGCGAGGGTTTCTCGGGCTTTGATGACATGCGTTCGCGGCGAGGCGGCTGGGGCGCCCTTAGGCGGGAGGCCACCATCCGGGCGGACGGGCCCGCGATGAACGGCACTCGGTTGACGCCGAACTTGTCCGGGCGAGATTTGGACCAGGACGGGCGGGGCCGCGGTGCCCATGGCCGGGGGGAGGCCCCCGCTCAGCGGATTGGCAAGATTGGTTTGGGCGGTCCGGGCCGGTGGATTGGGTTGCGGACGGGACAAGGTGGCGGCGTAGGTCCGCCACTTGGCCAGTTCATCGTTCAATCGCCGGTTTTCGTCCGTCAACCGTTTGTTGTCTTCGGCCAGCTTTTCCAAATCGCGTTGCTGTTTTTCGGTCACGGGTCCGAGGGAGACCGTGCGAGCCAGTTCTTGTTTGGAGGCCAGAATGGCCTGCTTTACCCACTCTGCGTTGTCGGCATTGGGCCGCAGCTTCAGGTAATGCTCATAGTGATAAATCGCCGCGGCCGGGTCGGGCACTTTTTGGGCGAACAACCACCCGAGCTCGAAGTGGGCGGCCGCGGAGTTGGGGTTCAGGGTGAGGGCCTTCTCGAAGGACTCGATGGCGGCCGGGAAATCCATGGTGTTAAGATGGTTTTTGCCGGCGAGGAAGTGGGGCTCCTTTTCCTCCTCGAGCTGGCTTTGTCCCTGCGGCACGCAGCCACCCATGAAGCCTAAGAGCAAGGGCGTCAAGCAGCCCAAAAAGCAGGCCCAGAACTTCATGGCGCGGGGCTCATCGCACGGTGTTCGACAGAGGGAGGCTCGCCCTCACCCCGGCCCTCTCCCCCAGGGAGAGGGAGAACTTCCGGGCGCTGTCTGAAAGCTCTATGGCCTCGGTTGCGTCCGTCGCCTTGCTGCCCTTCCGCCCAGAAGGCGCGCCAACACCTGGGCGCGTCGGTTTCCACAAACGCCGCGAGCGCCTCTCCCTCTCCTGGGGGAGAGGGCCGGGGTGAGGGCGAGCGTGCAATCGCCGGCACTTCGTCCAACTGCGCCGGGGCCGTTTCCAGACTGAGGCCGCCGCGTAACCCGGCTTCCGAAAGTGCATCACTCATCATTGTCGATTGTGGAATCAGACCGCACTGCGCGAGCATTATATCATCCACCCGGCCGGGAGAAAGCCTTGGTTTGAGGAATTCGGAGGCAGTGGGCCCATTGAGCGGCAGGTCCGCCAACTCATGGCCGATAAGGTCTCCGCCTGGGTGGTTTGGGTCTATTCGCGGCTTTCCAAGCGGGATACTTCGGGCATAGTGAAACCTCATGCGCTTGCTTTTTATCGCAGACATTGTTGGACAACCCGGGCGGCGGGCGGTGACGGAGTTGGTGCCTCGGTTGCGCCGGGAACACCGCATTGACGTGGTGGTCGCCAATGGGGAGAACTCCGCCGGCGGGTCGGGCATCACGGTCAAGACCGCCGAGGAGATTTTTTCCGCAGGAGTCGATATCATTACGAGCGGAGACCATCTGTGGGATCAAAAAGAGGTCGTTCAGTTGCTCGAGCACGAGCCGCGATTCGTGCGGCCATTGAATTATCCGGCGGGCGTGCCAGGACGGGGAAGCACTCTCTTTCAATCCGAGGGCCGGCCCACGGTCGGGATTCTGAACCTGCAAGGCCGCACTTTCATGCCGCCGCTGGACTGCCCGTTCCATGGCGCCCTGGCCGAGGTCGAGCGCCTGCGCCGCAACACGAAGATTATTTTTGTGGATTTCCATGCCGAGGCCACCTCGGAGAAGGTCGCGCTGGCGCGCCTGCTCGATGGCCGCGTGAGCGCGGTCATCGGCACGCACACCCACGTGCAGACCGCCGACGAACAGATTTTTCCTGGCGGGACCGCTTTTCTCTGTGACGGCGGGTTCACCGGGCCGCACGAGAGCATCATCGGCCGGGAGATCGAGCCGGTGCTTCGGCGGTTTCTGACGAATGCGCCGCAGAAATTCGAGGTGGCCAGCGGGCGGGTGATGCTCGAGGGAGCGATCGTGGAGATTGACGACACGACCGGCAAAGCCCTGAGCATCCGGCGCGTCTCGGAGGCGGTGGCGGGATGATTGATTGCGAGTATTGAGGAGCCATGGCCAGACCGCTCAAAACGCAGGGGGAGTTTGGCGACCTGTTCTCCCCGGAACAGAATCGCAAGGTGTTGTCCGTGTCGGAACTGACGCGGCAAATCAAGCGCCTGCTCGAGGGGCAGGTGGGGCGGGTCTGGGTGAGCGGTGAGATCACCAACCTCCGTTCCCAGAGCTCGGGCCACTATTATTTCACGCTCAAGGACGCCGGCGCCCAGTTGAATTGCGTGTTGTTTCGAGGCGAGCTGAAGGTGGACCGGTCGTTGCTCGAGGACGGGCGCAAAGTGACCTTGCGCGGCGAACTCACCGTCTATGAGCCGCGCGGACAATATCAAATGCGGGTGACGGCGGTGGAGCTCGAGGGCCAGGGGGCGCTCCAAGCGGCCTTCGAGAAGCTCAAGCAGAAGCTCGGCGCCGAAGGGCTCTTTGCGCCGGAACGCAAACGGCCTTTGCCGCGTTACGCGCAACGCATCGGCCTAGTGACCTCGCCCACCGGCGCGGCCATCCGGGACGTGCTGCATGTCATCCACCGGCGGCAACCGGGCCTCGAGCTCATCCTGGCCCCCTGCCGGGTCCAGGGCGAAGGCGCGGCCAGCGAAATTGCCGGCTCGATCCGCCTGCTGAATGAATTCCATGCGGCTCAATTGGCCCTCAGCCAGGGGGCGTGGGCCCTGGACTTGATCCTGGTCACGCGGGGCGGGGGCAGCCTGGAAGACTTGTGGGCTTTTAACGAAGAAATCGTGGCCCGCGCCATTTTCGATTCCGCCCTGCCGGTTGTTTCGGCGGTCGGCCACGAAATCGATTTCACGATCAGCGATTTCGTGGCCGACCTGCGAGCGGCCACGCCGAGCGCGGCCGCGGAGTTGATCACCGAAGGGGTGTTCTCGAGTTGCCAGTTCCTGGCCGGGGCTGGGGCCCGCCTGCGAGCGTTGGCCCAGCAACAGATGGCCGACAAGGCTCAGACCCTGTCCCTGGCCTTTCGGCGGCTGGCCCGGGCGCACCCCCGGCGCCGGGTCAATGATTGGCTGCAGCGGCTGGACGATCTGCAAACCGGGCTGCAGCGTTGCGCCAGGGCGGGCGCCCGCCGCCAGCGCGTGGCGTGGCGGAACCTCTCGGAGCGCCTCGCGCGGGCGCGGCCTGGGCTGCGGCTGAAGCAGCGGCGCCAGGTGTTGGTCCAAGCCCAACAGCGCCTCCAAGAACAGACCGTTCACCGGCTCTGCCAATCCCGCAACCGTTTCGAGACGCTCGCCGCTCGGCTCCGTCTCCTGGGACCCGAGCAAGTCCTGGCGCGCGGCTACTCGATCACCCTGGACGCCCAATCCGGCGCCGTCCTGCGCGCCGCCGCCGCCGCCCGGGCCGGACAGCGGCTGAAAACCCGGTTGAAAGCCGGCGAAATCATCAGCGTGGTGGAACCCAGTTAAAGGCGCAGATCTGGTTCCCGGGCCTCCGCAAACAGGCTGGACGCGCGGGGGATTTGTGTTTAGTTTGCGCTTATGTCTAGTACTCCTAAGCACGCGGGCCAGAATATTCCCGCCAAAGCCGACGATCCGCCATTCGAGGAGGCTTTGAAAAAGCTGGAAGCCATCCTTGAGACGATGGAGTCGGAAGATTTAACGCTCGAGACGTTGTTGGCCAAATACGAGGAAGGGACGCGTTTGGCCAGGATCTGCCAGGACAAGCTGGCGGAGGCCGAACTGAAGATTCAACAGCTCGAGAAGAACGCGGCGGGGGAAATGGAGCTCAAGCCGCTGCCGGCGGGAGTGTCGGAAGACGCGTGATATGAGTGGATATCTGCTGATGGTGGACGACCCGGCGCAAGTCAAGAAGCTGACGCTTGCCCAATTGCAGGAGTTGGCGCAGGAAATCCGCGAGGAGCTGATCACGGTCCTGGCCCGCAACGGGGGGCACGTGGGGCCCAACCTCGGCGTGGTCGAACTCACCATCGCCTTGCATCGGGTCTTCAACACCCCCAAAGACAAGCTGGTCTGGGACGTCAGCCACCAGAGCTATATCCACAAGCTGCTCACCGGCCGGAGGGAGCGTTTTCACACCATTCGGAGCACGGGCGGCCTGAGCGGATTCGCGCTGCGGTCCGAAAGCGAGCACGATTGTTATGGCGCCGCTCATGCCGGCACGGCGCTCTCCGCCGCCCTGGGCATTTGCGCCGCCCGCGACCGGCTCGGCACGGATGAGAACGTGGTGGCGATTTTTGGGGATGCGGCGCTGACCAACGGCATTTCGTTCGAGGCGCTGAATAACCTGGCCTATACCACGAAACGGTTCATCGGCATCCTCAATGACAATGAGTTCAGCATTGCCCGGAACGTCGGGGCCATCGCCAGCTACCTGAACAAGCTCATCACCCACCCCTCGTACAACAAGCTGGCGCGCGATTTCGAACGTTTTATACGGCGCTTTCCCAAGGGCGAAGTGGCCTTGAAGCTGGCCCACAAGGCCGAGGAGGGCGTTAAGGGCGCCCTCACCGACGTCAGCCTGCGTCCCAGCGACAAGCTGGCGGAGTCGGATGGCCGGGGGGGCTACGGGAGCAGCTTGATTTTCGAAGAGATGGGGCTGCGCTACCTCGGCCCGATTGACGGGCATGACCTGCTGCGGCTGATTCACACGCTCGAGTTCGCCAAGACCTGCGATCATCCCATCGTCATCCACGTGCTCACCAAGAAGGGCCAGGGCTTCGATGCGGCGCTCAAGAACCCGGAGAAATTCCACGGCCTCGGCCCTTACGATGTCCAAACCGGCGCCACCCTGCCGGCGAAGCCGGGCCTGGCGCCAAACTGGCAGGACGTTTTCGGTCAGACCATGATCAAGCTCTGCAAGGCCGACGATTCCATCGTCGGGATCACCGCCGCCATGCCCAGCGGGACGGGGCTCAAGCTCCTCGAGAAGGCCATGCCCGACCGCTACTACGACGTCGGGATCGCCGAGGAGCACGCGGTGCTTTTCGCCTGCGGCATGGCCACGATGGGGTTTCACCCGGTCTGCGCCATTTACTCGACCTTCCTCCAGCGCGCGTATGATTGTATCGTCCATGACGCGGCGCTCCAGGACCTGCCGGTCATCTTCTGCATGGACCGCGCGGGCCTCTCGCCGCAGGATGGTCCCACCCACCACGGGCTGTTCGACATCAGCTACCTGCGCCCGGTCCCCAACTGCATCGGGATGGCCCCCAAAGACGAGGATGAACTGGTGGACATGATGTTCACCGCGACGCGCCAGAGCCACCCCACGTTCATCCGCTACCCGCGCGGACCCGCCGAGGGCGTGCCGATCAAGGACCAGCCCGCGCTGCTGGAAATCGGCAAAGCGGAGGTCCTGCGGGACTTTGCGCATAACGGGCGGCGCAAGGTCGCCTTGTTTCCCCTGGGCAGCATGATGAGCCTCGGGCGCGAGGTGGCGGCGCAACTCATCGCGCAGGGCCACGACGTCGCCATCGTCAACCCGCGTTTCTTCAAGCCGCTGGATGCCGGGGTGACCGAGGCCTTCGGGCGGGCGGCCGAAGTGCTCGTCACCTTCGAGGACCATGTGCTTGCGGGAGGTTACGGCAGCGCGATCCTCGAACTGTTCAGCGAAAAGCGCATCACCACACCGGTCCTCCAGGTCGGCTGGCCTGACCGCTTTATCGAGCACGCCTCGTCGGTTCAGGACTTGCGCACCAAGCACGGCCTGACCGTCGAGAACGTGGTCGCCAGGGTCCAAGCCGAGTTCGCCGGGGCCGGCGCCAGCGCCTCGGGCGAGGTCGCGCCGCAGTTGGCAATCACGAGCAGTGCCTGAGCCAGGCCTCACTCGTCCAGGCGGGCGATCTGCTCCCCGGCCAGCGCGTCGATCTCACTGCGGTGGTCTTCGTAATACGCCAGACACTCATAGACTTGCGCCCGCGTCAGCCGCGGGAAGCTGGCCACCACCTCGTCCACAGACGCTCCCGTTTTGATCATCGCCACGACGTCATGCACCCCGATGCGGGTGTCCTCGACGATCGCATGGCCGGAACGCACCCCGGGTGCCTTGGCAATGTAGCGGTAGCTCGTTGCAATCATGTCCAGAGTTTAGCTGTTGCCGGGGCTTGATTCAAGCGGGAGCATAGAGCGCCGGGCGGGCGAAGTGTGGAAGCGCCACCGGCGGCTGTAGAAGGCGCAGGCACTGAAAGTTGAAAAGGCCGAATTCTCCAGCTTCCCCAGGCTTGACTGCCCGAGTTCATTGGGGCGACAATCTAACTTCCGAAACCTATATCAATATGGCTTACACAAACATTGCGCCGCCTGCCGGCGAAAAAATTGGCCTTCACGACGGACACCTCGACGTGCCCGACCATCCAGTTTTGCCGTTCATTCGCGGAGACGGCACCGGTCCGGACATTTGGGCGGCCAGCCAGCGCGTTTTCGACGCCGCGGTCCAACGGGCCTACGGCGGCCGGCGCCGGGCGGTTTGGTTTGAGGCCTACGCGGGCCAGACCGCCAAGAACAAGTTCGACAACTGGCTGCCCGACGACACCATCGAGGCCTTCAAAGAATTCCGGGTCGGCATCAAGGGGCCGCTCACCACGCCCGTGGGCGGCGGCATCCGCTCGCTCAACGTCGCCCTGCGGCAGATGCTCGACCTCTATGTCTGCCTGCGTCCGGTGCAGTACTTCCGGGGTGTCCCCTCGCCGGTCAAACACCCGGAGAAGGTCAACATGGTCATCTTTCGCGAGAACACGGAGGACATTTACGCCGGCATCGATTACCAGGCGGGCAGCCCGGAGGCGAAGAAGCTGCTGGCATTCATCGGAGCCGAGCTGCCGGCGGCCCTCGGGAAGATCCGCTTCGGCAAAGAGGCCCCGGACCTCGTTGGGTTCGGCATCAAACCGGTGAGCCGGCCCGGCTCGGAGCGGTTAATGCGCGCCGCCCTCCGCTACGCCCTCGAACACCAGCGCAAGAGCGTCACGATCGTCCACAAGGGCAACATCATGAAATACACCGAAGGGGCGTTCCGCGATTGGTGCTATGAAGTGGCCAAAGGCGAGTTCGGCGGCGTGGAAATGGACGGCGGCCCCTGGTGCCGGCTACCCCAAGGCCTCCTCGTTAAAGACGCCATTGCCGACATCACCCTCCAGCAGGTTCTCACCCGCCCGGAGGAGTTCGATGTCATCGCCACCCTCAATTTGAACGGGGATTACCTGAGCGACGCCCTCGCCGCGCAGGTGGGCGGCATCGGCATCGCCCCGGGCGGCAACATCAACTATGTCACCGGCCACGCCATCTTCGAGGCGACCCACGGCACCGCTCCCAAATACGCCAACCTGGACCGCGTCAACCCCGGCAGCGTCGTGCTCAGCGGCGAGATGATGTTCCGTTACCTGGGCTGGGCCGAAGCCGCCGACCTCATCCTCAAGGGCCTCGACGGCGCGATCGCTTCCAAACGCGTCACCTACGACCTCGCCCGTCTCATGGAAGGGGCCGCCGAAATCAAGTGTTCCCAGTTTGGCGACAACATCATCGCGCACATGTAAGGAACCGCGAACAAAGTCTTGCTCCCGGAATCGATTTGCGTTTTGCTGACCGGCATGAGCAAACCAGCCGCTACCCGCCGCGAGTTCCTCCGCACCGCCGCCGTCGTGGGACTGGCGGAGATGGGCCGGCCGCTCGAAGCCCTGGCGGCCGTAGGGACCGGCTACCAAATCGGGTGCTATACGCGCCCGTGGGACCAGTTTGATTACCGTGCAGCCCTGGACGGCATCGCTGAAGCAGGGTTCAAATACGCCGGCATCATGACCGCCAAGGGCAAGTCCTGGGTCGTCATCACCGTTGATTCCACCCCCGAAGAGGTCGCGGCCATAGCCGGCGAAGTCAAGCAGCGGGGACTCAAGACGCTCTCGATCTACGGAGGCGATTTTCCCGTGGCCAAGTCCGTCGAGGCCGGGGTTGCCGGGCTGAGGAAACTCATCGATGATTGCGTCCTCTGCTCCTGCCCGAACCTGCTCCTTGGGGGCACTACGGAGCCAAAGCTCTTCGGGCCCTACTATCAAGTCGTCGCGCAATGCTGTGATTACGCCGCCTCGAAGGGGGTCGGTTTGAGCATCAAACCGCACGGCGGCCAGAATTCGACCGGCCCCCAGTGCCGCAAGATCATCGAACAGGCGGGCCGCAGCAACTTCCGCCTCTGGTACGACCCCGGGAACATCTTCTATTACTCCGACGGCAAGCTCGACCCGGTGGCGGACAGCGCGACCGTGGACGGTCTGGTCGTCGGGATGAGCGTCAAGGATTTCAAGCCGCCCAAGGAGGTCCTGGTGACGCCGGGCACCGGCGAGGTTAACTTCCGCGAAGTGCTGGCGCATCTCCGCAAGGGCGGATTTCGCAGCGGTCCCATGATTGTCGAATGCCTCGCGCGCGGCGACACCCCCGCGAAGGTCACCGCGGAGGCAAAGAAAGCCCGTCGGTTCCTCGAGGACCTCATCTCCGGCGCTTGAAGGCGCGCAACATGAAACCATGCTCAAGGTTCTGGTTGTGGCTCGCTGTGTTCCTCAGTGTCGGACTCGGCCTTTTGCTGATCGGAACCTTGTGTCCCACCTACGCGCCTGCGCAGTGGCTCGTGGCCTCAACCCCCACCTTCCGCGTGAGCACGGATGCGCAGGGCAGCCATCCGATGATTTGCCTGGCCGTTTCGAATGCTGGCCCGAGAGACCTGCGCTTTGATTTTCCTTGGCTTGAGTGTCGAACCCGGTCTTACTTTAAACGCCACAATCTGAGTCCCGTCGCCCGTGCCGGTGCCACGAAACTCAGGATATTGCCACATGGCTGCGTGACCAATGTCTCGATGGAATTGTCGGCGGACACCGCGCCGGATGAAGCCTGTGTATTCTGTTGCCAGATCCGGTGGATGAAAAGGAGTCTCGGC
>Ga0209415_10001938_pt1 | contig 39204 bp, 39 predicted proteins | sample PeaSoiSIISIP2007_FD_187696 | JGI IMG/M metagenome (GOLD analysis project Ga0209415, IMG submission 187696) | Peat soil microbial communities from Weissenstadt, Germany - SII-SIP-2007 (SPAdes) (version 2) | ecosystem: Environmental > Terrestrial > Soil > Wetlands > Peat | place: Germany...
CTCTCCGGGGTCTATATGTGTTAGCGACATCTGGGGTTGTGGTCGGGCTTGGTGGGGGGAGTATGGCTCGAATTTTGGCGGAGGCTGGCAGTCGAAAAGCACCTATAATGGGGGTTAGGCCATGAGCGTCATGGCAGGAGCAACCACTGTGGGTGATTTGGCGGCGGCAATCGGAGCGCGGGCCGAGGAAGCGGCGATTGTGGCTGAACTCAAGGCCGGTTCCGAAGAGGCGTATGCCTGGCTCATCGGAGAATTCCATCAGCCGATCTATGGTTTGGTTTACCGCATGGTCACCGATCCGGCGGATGCCGCGGACACCACCCAGGACGTGTTCCTGAAAGTCTTTCGCGGAATCAAACATTTCCACGGCGAGTCCAGCCTGAAGACTTGGATTTATCGCATTGCGGTGCATGAGGCATCGAATCGGCGGCGCTGGTGGTTTCGACATAAATCGAAGGAGACTTCGATCGAGCCGATGGGCCAAGGCACCGAATCGGGCGTGGCTTTAGCGATCAAGGACTCTTTGGTCGATGGAAGCGACTCGCCCTTCGAGCAGATGGCACACGAGGAAGTCCGGGCGCGGGTTGAGGCAGAGTTGAGGAAAGTTTCGGAGCCTTATCGCACTACGCTTATTCTGCGCGATCTTGAGGAAATGTCGTACGAGGAGATTGCGGAGGTAACGCAGGTTTCGCTGGGAACGGTGAAATCGAGGTTGACTCGTGGACGGGAAGCGCTTCGGCAACGCCTGACGGCGTACGTTCAAGAGGTCGGGGCGGAATGGGGACTCAGCGTGGGCGAAGCGAAGATTGGACCGCGCTCGCGCGTTTCCTGTAGGGGACGAGAATTCGAGGTGGCGTCATGACATGCGTCGAAGCTAAGTCGATGTTCTCGCCTTATCTGGATGGGGCGGTCACGGGCACGGAGATGCTTGCTCTGACCCGGCACCTCGACGGCTGTGTGGGTTGTCACCAGGCGTATGTTTCGCTGCGCCAGACGCAGCAACTGCTGGCGAAGATGGGGCGGCGAAAAGCGCCCGAAGACCTTGCGCTGAAACTGCGTCTTGCGATTTCGCGCGAGGTGTCGCGGCCGCGACATCCGTTCTTCCGCGATCTTGGCATTCGAGTGGAGAACGCCATGCGTGGCTTCATGGTTCCGGCCACGGCGGGATTGGCAACGGCAGTGGTGATTTTCGGGTTTCTCATGGGCTTTCTGGCGTTGCCTTTGCAGGCCGACAATTCCGATGTTCCTTTAATGTTGAACACCGCGCCGCAGTTGCAGCAATCGGCGTTTGGGACGTCTCTCGATTCGATTGCGGATGATTCTCTGGTAATCGAAGCCTACGTCGATGCGCACGGCCGGGTGCAGGATTATCGCGTGTTGTCGAGCCCGCAGGATGGCAAGGGATTGCCATCGGAAGTCAAGAATATGCTGATCTTCACCACGTTCCGTCCGGCGACCTCGATGGGCCAGCCAACGCCGGGGCGGGCGGTGTTGTCGTTCTCGAAGATCAGTGTGAAGGGGTAAAGCCGTCAGCTATCAGCCGTCAGCTATCAGCTCAAACACGACATTCAATGCCGCAGTCTGATAGCTGACGGCTGATAGCTGAAAGCTTCTTGCGTTGACCCTCCGCGCAGAACCTCTTAAACTGGCAAGGTAACCCGCACATCCCACCGCTTTGCAGGAGGGTTCCTGAATCGTATGTTTCGGAGTTCGCTGTTTGTGGCTTTGGTTGCGCTGGCCGCGGTGGTGTGCGTTGCGGATAACCCGCCTAAAGTCGCGCTGGATAACAATGAAGCCTTGTTTGCGGTGCTGACGGCCATGAATGCTTGTGGGTACGATTCAGAGCTGGCCACTTCCGATCCTCTGCGATCCCAGATTCGGGCCGAGGTCGCGAAAACGATTGAAGCATCGGCTGAGTCGAAAGAATCCACCGCGGTCATGTGCAAGTTTTATGTGGAGCACCAGCAGGATGACCCGGCGCGCACGCTGGCACAGTACGTGTCGTTGGCGCTGTGTCTCAATGCTCCACCGGATCTAGGGATGAAGGTGAAAGAGGCCGAACTCCCACCGGACGCAGCCTTCGTTTCGGGGTTGGTGCCTCTGGTTCAGAAGTTCTATGGCGACGCCGGGCTGCACACGATCTGGACGCGTCATCAGGAAGCCTACGCTGAGCTGACCGCTCGTTATCACGAACCCCTGGCGAAGGTGCTGTTCGATGCCGAGGTTTATCTCAAGCTGCCGTCGGCGGGATACCTGGGGCATGCATTCACGGTCTATCTGGATCCGATGGCCGCGCCCGGGCAGGCTAACGCACGCAACTACGGGCCCGACTACTACGTGGTCATTTCTTCTGGAATCGGATCTGAACTCAAGATGGATCAGATCCGGCACACTTATCTGCATTACCTTCTGGATCCGATGGCGCTAAAATACCCGACCGCGGTGGACCACTTGAAGCCGCTGCTGGAAAGCGTCAAGCGTTCGCCGATGGATGACAGCTTCAAGACGGATGCTTCCCTGCTGGCAACGGAATGCCTGATACGCGCCATTGAGGCTCGAATGGTGGGATCGAGCAAGACGCCGGAAACGCAACGTGAGCAATTGGTGGATCAGTCGGCGCAGCAGGGCTTTATTCTGACGCCCTATTTTTATCAGGAGTTGTTGAAGTTCGAGAAGAGTCCGGCGGGGTTGCGCATTATCTATGGAGAATGGCTCGCGGGCATCGACGTTCATAAAGAACAAAAGAATGCGGCAGAGATAAAGTTTGCCAGCAAGGCGGATCAGGAATTATTGCATTTGTCCCGGCCGGCGGAGGTGAAACTGCTGATGACGGCCGAGCAACATCTGTCGAGCGGCGATGCCGAGGGCGCCAGGAAACTGGCGCAGCAGGCGCTCGACGAGAAGAAAGAGGATCCGGGCCGCGCTCTTTTCATTCTGGCGCAGGTGTCCGCGATGAATCGCGACATGCAGGGCGCGCGCAACTACTTCCAGCAGGCGTTGGGGGTAGCCCACGAACCCAAAGTGCTGGCGTGGTCGCATATTTATCTGGGAAGGATCTTTGATCTTCAGGAAGACCGGGCGGCTGCCCTCGACCAGTACCGTGCGGCGCTGACAGCCGGCGGAGCATTGCCGGAGGCCAAGGCAGCGGCCGAGCGTGGGATCGAACAGCCTTACGAGCCGCCCGGCCATTCGAGCAATGAGTGATGAATTGAAATTACCGGTGACGTGCGATCGGAAAACGCCAGAGTCTCAAACTTACTAAGGAGAGAGCATGAAGCGAGCAGCCGTGATATTGGGGATGCTAACGGTAGCGGCTTTGGTAGCTGCGCAACAGCAACCGGCGCCTACCCAGCAGAAGCAACCGGCAGGAGCAACTGCGGCGGCACCAGCGCCACCGCAGGGGAAACGTCCGCCACAGGCGAAGACGCAGCCGGAATTCGATGCTTACAACGCGGCAGTGGCAAACCAGAAGGATGCGGTCGCCATGGAAAAAGCGGCGGACGATTTCGCGGCCAAGTTTCCCGATAGCGAACTGCGCGTGCTGCTCTATAAAGCAGCCATGCGCGCATACCAGAATGCAAACAACGGCGACAAAATGGCCGAGATGGCGCAGAAGTTGCTGAAACTCGATCCCGATGATCCGGAGGCGTTGATCGCGTCCGCCGAAGTGATGGCTGAGCACACGCGATCAACCGACCTCGATAAAGACCAGCGCTTTGACCAGGCCGCCAAGTATGCGCAGCGTTCTTTAGAGACGGTCGACACCGATGTTCCGATACCTACGAACGCCGCACAAAGCCAAATCGACGCGTACAAGGGATTGTTGCGATCGACTGCATATTCAGTCCTGGGCACGATCCAATACGATCAGGAAAAGTATGCCGACGCGGAAGCATATTTTAGAAAATCCATCGATGCGTATCCGGCACAGCCAGATCCGGTTGTCGTACTGCGCCTGGCGCTGGCGCTGGACAAGCAGACAAAATACCCGGACGCGTTGAAGGAAGCGAACCGGGCGGTCGAGTTAACTCAGGATGGAACTTCAGCGGGAACTACGGCCCGTCATGAACGCGACCGGTTGGTGCAATTGACCGGTGGGGCGAGTCCGGGCAGCACTCCTCCGCCGGCATCCAAACCGCAGGCCGACGCCGCTCCGAACGCAACTCCACCCGCCCACTAGCCAGAGGAGTTCACTTCGAAGGAGATATCTGTCGCTGATGACGGGAGGTTCGGTCGCTTGAGGTGTGACGCGGCTTTCGAAGCATGCGCACGGAACCTGGAATTCAATCACTCGACCAGATCATGAAGCCGCGGAACATTTCGGAACTTGAGCAGGCCCTGGGATATCAATTCTCCCGACCAGAATTGCTGGAGCAGGCTCTCACGCACAGTTCGCAGGCGCGAGAGCTAGAATCGCTGCAAACCCAGACGTTGACGCGCGTAGGAGACAATGAGCAGCTTGAGTTCCTGGGCGACGCCGTTCTGGGAGTGATCACAGCGGAGGAGTTGTTTCACCGCTTTCCGCATTTTCGAGAAGGCGAGTTGTCTAAATTGCGGGCCCACCTGGTCAGTGAAAAACACTTGATTCAAGTGGCAAGGCAATTGGAGCTTGGACATTATTTGCGGTTGGGCCGAGGCGAAGAAAAAAGCGGAGGACGGAACAAGACCGCCCTGCTGGTGGACGGCCTGGAAGCCGTGCTGGGCGCGATGTACGTGGATAGCGGGCTGGAAACTGTAAGGCGCGTAGTGCTGCAGCAAATCGTGACTCCAGAAGTTGAGCACCTGGCTCGAAACGGAAGCAGCTTGCCGCTGACCGATTACAAGTCAGCATTGCAGGAAAAACTCCAGGCCACCGGCCGTTCGCAAGCATCTTATGTGCTGGTAAAAGAGTTGGGACCGGAGCACAGCAAGACATTTACGGTTGAGGTTCGATTGCAAGCGGTTGGCAATCACGGTGTGACTGAGTTCGTGGGCCGAGCCGAGGGATCTACCAAGAAAAATGCCGAACAGGGTGCGGCACATCAGGTGCTGGAACATTTGGCTTCCCTGCCGGAAGATTTGAGTAGCAAACTATCGGGCAAAGGACGCGCCTAGCCCGCAATGGGGAAGACGCCACACCCCGACTGGCTGATTTCGCTGCAATCGCTGCTGACGACAGTTGTGATTGCGGTGTTTGTCATCACGTTTATCATTCAGGCTTTCCAGATTCCTTCCGAGTCGATGGAGAACACGCTGCTGATCGGGGACTATCTGTTGGTGGACAAGCTGTGTTATGGCGGGAGCAAGTTTCTGGATCGTCTTCTGCCTTACCGTACCGTACATCGTGGCGACATCGTTGTGTTTCACTATCCGGTTCATCCCAGTGAACACTTCGTAAAGCGCGTAGTGGGTGTGCCGGGAGATCGGGTGCGCCTGATCAATCGGCAAGTCTACGTGAACGGTGCTCCACTGACAGAAGCGTATGTGCGTCACACATCGCCGGTGCATGACGTCTTCCGGGACGAGTTTCCACGCCTGGATATTCCAGTCCCAGGCCTCGAAGGAGGATGGTGGTTACAGATGAGGAAACTGGTTGACGACGGGCAATTGATTGTTCCGGAGGGGCACTATTTCGTTCTCGGCGACAATCGGGACGAGAGCCTGGACAGTCGTTACTGGGGTTTTGTCCCACGGGAAAACATCATCGGGCGTCCCCTGCTGATCTACTGGTCGGTGCGGAGTGCGGAGGACGAAATGCCAGCTTCCTCCACTCCGAGTGATAAACTTTATCACTTCGCATACGCGGTCAGCCATTTGTTCCAGCTCACGCGCTGGAATCGAACATTTCGAGTAGTCAACTAGGGGCGGACATCGCCCGTCGACGGGACAATACAAAGTGGCCAAGAAAGAAAATACCCAGCCGGACAAACCGCACGAAACTACAGTTGAGTTTCTGGCGTCTCTGGCGGCAGTGCTGGTAACCGGGCTCTTCATCATTACCTTTATCGTGCAGGCATTCGAGATTCCTTCCAGCTCGATGGAGAACACGCTGCTGATCGGGGATCACGTGTTTGTGAACCGCGAGCAGTTCGCGCCGCGGACGCGATGGCTTGGCCCGATTATGCCTTACCGGGACATACACCGTGGCGACATCGTGGTATTTTTGTCGCCCGCTGAACCTGGACTCTACGTGGTCAAGCGAATTATTGGCATTCCCGGAGACCGCCTTCATTTGCGCGACGGCGTGGTCTACCGCAACGGGGAGAAGCTGACCGAGCCCTACGTGATCCATCAAACCGGTGAAGTTACCTTCAATCCTTACCGCGATAATTTCCCGGCCGTCCCGCCGTCGGAGTTCAACAATGTGACTCCGGATTGGGAACTGGCTTTGCCGCAACACATTCGGGGTGACGACGTGGTGGTGCCGGCGGACAGTTATTTCGGGATGGGGGACAATCGCGACGTGAGCCTTGACAGCCGCTACTGGGGTTTCATCCCAAAGGAAAATGTGATTGGGCGGCCCATGTTTATTTATTGGTCGTTTGAGACCCCCGCCGGGCAGTATCTGGAGCGAGAATTCAGTCAGCGAATTGGGTTCCTGGCACATGTGGTAATCCACTTTTTTGACGAGACTCGCTGGCGGCGTACGTTCAAGGTGGTGCAGTGAGCTTTTGGCGATCGAAGCGCGGAGTTCTCACGCTGGGCATGGTCGTGCTTCTGGCGCTGTTTCTCGTTCGTCCGGGTGCGAATCGCCTTCGGACGCGGATTGTGAATTCCATAAGTCTGGCATTGGGACGGCAGGTCGAAGTTGCCGCAGTAAAGCTGCGCCTGCTGCCCCAGCCTGGATTTGAGCTTGAGAACTTCGTAATTCACGACGATCCCGCATTCAGCGCTGAACCCATGCTTCGCGCGCAAGAGGTAACGGCGTCATTGCGCGTAACTTCGCTATTGCGAGGGCGACTGGAGATCGCGCGGCTGAACCTGACCGAGCCCAGTCTTAATTTGGTGCGGAATGCGGAAGGGCATTGGAATCTTGAGAATCTCATCGAGCGGACTGCCCAAATCGCGGTTGCTCCAACAAGAAAAGCCAAGACGGAGAGGCGACCGGGCTTTCCCTACATCGAGGCTGACCGCGGACGGATCAATTTTAAGTTCGGCGCGGAGAAAAAATCTTATTCCTTAACCGACGCCGATTTCGCCTTGTGGCAAGATTCAGAGAATGCATGGGGCATGCGGCTGAAGGCGCAACCGGTGCGGACCGATTTCAATCTTACCGACACGGGTGCGGTTAGCGTGAATGGAACGTGGCAGAGAGCTGTAACTCTGCGCGACACGCCTGTGCAATTCAGCCTGCAGTGGGACCGCGCGCAACTCGGCCAAGTTACCAAGCTCGCCTATGGCAAGGACAAGGGCTGGCGCGGGGCGCTCAAGGTTTCTACCACGCTTACGGGTACGCCCGCGAATCTTGCGATCGTAAGTACAGCGTCGGTGGAAGATTTTCGCCGCTATGACATTTTCGGCGGTGGGGATTTGCGGTTGGCGGCACAGTGCAGCGGTCATTACAGTTCGCTGGATCGCGAGTTGTCTGAGGTTGCCTGCAACGCTCCGGTCGGAGATGGCGCCGTTACGGTCACTGGCAGCATGCGGGGTCTTTTCTCGTCACGCGATTACGATCTCACGTTGAACGGCCAGGGTCTACCCATTCAATCGCTGATCGCTTTTGCACGCCATGCCAAACAGGGCATGCCGGATGATCTGATTGCAGCGGGCCGGCTGGATGGGAATGTGCAGCTTCGGCACGCGGCGAATACGCTGTCGAGCGAATGGGAAGGCAGCGGCGAAACTTCCGGCTTCGAGCTGAGATCGAAACTTACCAAGACAGAATTAGTTCTTGGACGAGTTCCGTTCGCGGTGTCTCCGTCAAGTCAGATACCACGCTCGAAGTTGCGAGGAACTGTTGTGTCGCCGGCCGAGGCTCACGTTGAGGTCGGTCCGTTTAATTTGGCAGTTGGCAGGCCGGCGCCTGCAATCGTGCGCGGCTGGGCTTCGCGGTCGGGGTACAGTTTCGTGGTCCAAGGAGATGCGCAGTTGCAGCGTCTGCTGCAGGTTGCGCGCACCATTGGAATCCCTGCTCCGCAGTTGGCCGCCGAAGGGTTGGCCAAAGTCGATCTGCAGATCGCTGGTGGTTGGTCGGGATTCGTAGGGCCGAAAGCTGTGGGGAAGGCGCAACTGCATTCGATCCGCGCAGAGGTGCGCGGGTTGAATGCGCCGCTGGAAATCGCGTCCGCGAACCTTCTTCTGACACTGGATCAAATCGAAGTGCAGAACTTGACCGGTTCGATCGCAGGCACTTCCTGGCGCGGGTCTCTGGAACTTCCACGGCCGTGCGCCGGGCCGGACTCGTGCCCGGTTCGGTTTGATCTGCATGCTGACGAGCTTGCGACGGATCGATTGAGCGCGCTGATTAATCCTCACGTTCGCAAACAGCCGTGGTATCGGTTTCTTTCTTCGCCAGCCGCCGGGGTTCCGTATCTACTCGCGGTACGCGCAACTGGCAAGCTCGTGGCCAATCGCGTGGTGGTTCGTAAACTTGTGGGCAACCGCGTCTCGGCGACCGTGGAACTGAATAAGGGCAAACTGAGGTTGTCCAATTTGCGTGGAGATGTCTTGGGCGGAAAACATGATGGGGAATGGGAAGCGGACTTCACCGTCAAGCCGCCGGAATACAACGGAAACGGATCGATCGATCGAATTGCACTCGCTCAACTTTCCGAAAGCATGAACGATGATTGGATTACAGGATCGGCAACGGCGACGTATCGCGTGAAGGCGTCGGGGATGGACGCTGCGGAATTGTTTGCGTCCGCAACCGGAGCGCTGAAGGTTGAAGCGCGGGACGGCGTGTTGCGCCACTTCGCACTTGGCGAGGGCGCGGGACCGCTGCAGATGCACCGCTTGACGGTTAACTTGTCCCTACGCGATGGCAAGTTTGAAATTCAGGAGAGCAAGTTAGAGACTTCGGCGGGTAGCTACCAGGTCAGCGGCACAGCGTCCCTGACCCGCATTCTGGATCTGCAACTGACGCGCGAAGGATCCCCGGGGTTCAACATCACGGGCACTCTGATGGAACCGCATGTGGCACCAATCGTGACGCCGGAGACGCGAGCTGCGCTCAAACCGCAGGCAAACTGACTTCTCTTACGGCACGTAACCCGCGCCCCGCAAGACTTTCCCAGGCTTAGCGCCCGTCATCTTTCCCTGATCGATCACCGGGGCTCCATTCACCAGCACATATTCCATTCCTTGCGACAACTGATTGGGATTGTCGAACGTAGCCAGATCGCACACGGTTGCCGGATCGAAAACTACCATGTCGGCCCACATGCCCGCCTTCAATACGCCGCGATCGGTCAGACGCATGCGTTGCGCCGGGAGAGCCGAGAACTTCCGAATAGCGTCTTCCAGCGTGAGCTTTTTCTCTTCCCGAACATACTTGCGCAGAATGCGCGGGAACGTGCCATAGGCGCGGGGATGAGGATGTTCCTGACCCAGGATTCCCTCGGGAGACGTGCCGGAGGAATCGTTGTCGATGGAAACCCACGGCTGCTGGAGGGCGAGAGCAACGTCGGGCTCGGACATGCCGAATACCGCGACCTCGGTGAACGCGTTGTCTTCGATCAGCAGATCAAACAACGCGTCCATGGGATCTTTGTTCCAGATTTTCGCGATGTCCGCGAGCGTCTTTCCTTCCAGCGGAAGAAGCTTCGGGTTCTGAACCACGCCAACTAGAACCGACTCCGGGCCGGGGATTTCCTGCCACTCGTTGTCCCAGCCTTGCGATGGACTCATCATGTCTTTGCGGATGCGGGCGCGCATCGCCCGGTCTTTCAAGCGCTCGATCAGCTTGGCATCGCCGCCATCGTGCGCCCACGGCGGAACAAAGGCTGACATCGTATTGAACCACGCAGTGTAAGCGTAGGTGTTTGCGCTCACGTCGATGCCTTCGGCGCGCGCGGCGTTGATCTTCGCGACCACTTCCGGCATGCGTCCCCAATTCTCTTTGCCGGCAACCTTGATGTGCCAGATCTCGACCGGGATGTGCGCTTCCCTACCAATGCGCAGAGCCTCATCGATGGCGGAAAGAACGGCATCGCTCTCATTGCGCATGTGTGTGGCGTAGATGCCGCCGGATTTCGAAGCTTCTCCGGCCAGCGCGATCAGTTCTTCAGTCTTGGCGTAGGGAGCGGGGGCGTACTCGAGAGCGGTCGAAAGCCCAACTGCACCGTCGCGCATGCCCTCCCGCACCAGCGCTTTCATTTGCTCGAGTTGTTCGGGGTTGGGTTGTATGTCGTCGTCTCCCAACACCATCCGCCGGACTCTGGCTGCGCCCACGTAGCTGGCGAGATTAATTCCCATGCCCTGTTTTTCAAGCCGGGCGAAATACTCGCGGAACGTGCGCCAATCGGGAGTGATCTGGTAATGGGCGTAGGTGGAGCGGTCGGCTTGAATAATCGCATCATTGAGCGGCGCCGCCGATTCGCCTTCGCCGGTGATTTCCGTGGTGATGCCCTGATAGATTTTGGAAGGCAGGCGGGGATCGACCAGGATCGTCAATTCCGATTGGCCGAGCATGTCGACGAATCCGGGCGCAACCACTTTGCCGGCGGCGTCAATGGTTCGTGCGCGTGGCGTGTTCGACAGATTGCCGATGGCTGCGATCTTGCCGTCCCGGATACCGATGTCGCCGGAATACCAGGGCGAACCTGTGCCGTCGATGATGTGGCCGTTAGTGATGACGATGTCGAATGTTTGTAATGGTGGGACGGGCCACACGTAAAAGGCGCTGCCGAGAACGACGAGGATTGCCAAGAAGGTTTGGAAAAAAGCGCGTCGCATCACAAGTTTCTCCGTAATTCCAGTCTCGATTCAGAGTCACGTCCGTGCGGATGCAGTTGGGACCGGTGGTCGCCGACTCAGGCTGAATCCGATCAAAATCCAGATCCCCAGTGCCAGCCATTCATACACGCTGAAATGCCCCGGTATGCCGGGAGCAATTTTCATCAAGATCATGAACAGACCGACCATCACACCAACCACTGCGATAAAACGCTCGCGCGGCGCCGGACCCATCTGGTAATAAGCTGCACAGGCCGCCAGCCATCCTACCGCAGAAGCCACCGAGCCAACCTCAGAAATGGGTACGAGCGCGGCATCGCCGAGAAACATGCATGCCGCGGTGGCCGCTCCAACGCAGAGCACGGCGGTCGATGGCGTTTGATTGCGCGGATGCACGTGCCCGAGACGCCGATCGACCAAACCGCGCCGCCCCACTGCGAACAACAACCGGCTCGCGGCGATAAAGTTTCCGTTGAACACCTTGAAAAGTGAAAGCAGGGCGGCAAAGAGTATGACGCTCACAATCCAGCGCGAACCAACGGCGCGCTCGAACGCGACTGCCGTCATGAACTTTTCATGGGTGAGTTGTTTCCATGGGGCAACGTATCCGACGGCCGCTATCACGACGGTGTAGAACAGAATGCCAACCACGATCGCCATCCAGATGGCTTTGAAGAAACCGCTGGCACGAAATTCAGGGATAGCCTCTTCCGCGCCCTTCACGACCGACTCGAATCCAGTCATGAAGTAAGGCACGATCTGCATCACCAAAATCACGGATATGAACGGACTATGCGTAAACAGCGGCGGGAAATTCCGTGGTGAGCCTTTGCTTACTCCGAACGTCACAAATATTACGAACAGTGCCAGCGTTCCGAAAGCCGTCCAGTTCTGAAACGTGGCGCTCAACCGGATGCCGCGATAATTGAGCAGAGTGAGCAGCCCAGTCAGACTCAGCCCGATCAGCAAGCGCGGCAGGTAAACTGGCTGGCCTGCGATGCGGTAGAGTGCTATCGAATCCAGCGCGGGAAAGATGTAACCGGCAATCTTGCCGACCGCAACCGCTTCCCACGGACACACGATGAAGTACGCGAGGATCATCATCCAGCCCGTGGCAAAGCTGATCGATCGCGGAAAAACTTTGGCGGTGTATGCGACCTCGCCCGCCGCATCAGGCATTGCCGCGACTAGTTGGCCGTACACGTATCCGATTGGCAACAGCAAAGCCCCACCGATCGCAAAGCCAAGGATTGCGCCCAGAACTCCGCCGCGCAACAGCCAGTCATCCATCACGACCAGCCATCCCACACCGACCATCGTGCCCCAGCCCAGGGCAAAATAATCCACCACGCGGAGTTTGCGGGCGAGTGTGATCACGCGGCGCGAATTATAAAGCATTGTGCCCGCTTTCGCGGCCGTCCAATTCCAATGCCAGGGCCAAATCGCTCGGTGTGCTATGTTTGAATCCTGTTGAATTCTTGAACGAGGCGGCTATGCCCCGATACGAATATCGCGTTCTCAATCCGACGCCAGCGGCTGAAAAGACGTTCCTGGCGTGGATTGAACGGCTGGACCAGGAGTTCATCAACCGCGATCCGCGACACCGCAGTGATGTGGTGCGGGAGGCACTGCACGAGCTTTATCTCGGACGTCCTTACGCGGCGCCGAATGCCGGCGCGCCTCTGGCAGAGCAAGTTCTCGTTCACTCTTTCGACCCGCGCAATGCCACGCTGGAGCCCGAAACCTACGGGGATGTGGACGCGGCAAAGTATGCCGAGCGCAAGCCTCTCATCTGGTTCTGGATGATGTATGACCGTTCACCTGCCGGGCTGAATCATTGGCTGGGTCATCGCGTGCGCGCCATGCTGGCGCGGCATGTGCTCAAGTTTTGCGGCAAGAACGTCAAGATATTTCACGGCGTCGAAGTTTCATACGGCTACAACCTGACCATTGAAGACAACTGCACCATCCACAAATATGTGCTGCTGGACGACCGCGGCGAGATCATCATCCACGAGGGTTCATCGGTTTCCGATTATGCCAATGTTTATTCGCATGCTCACGATCTGAACGATGGCATGATCGTAGACAATCACAGAACGGAGATTGGGCCGAAGGCTCGCGTCACCTACCACGCCACGGTTCTGAGCGGCGTGAAAGTGGGCGAGCACGGTATGGTGGGCTCGATGGGCGTGGCCTCGAAAAACGTCGAACCGTTTCACATCGTTGGTGGGATTCCGGCCAAGCCGATCAAAATCAAACCCATCGCGCCGGAAGAACTTCGCGAGGCGTTTGAAAAGCGGTAGTAGGCATGCGCGTTCTTATCATTGGCGGCACGGCCTTCATGGGACCTTGCGTGGTGCGCGCCCTGGTCTCCGCTGGACAGGAAGTCACGATTTTTCACCGGGGCGAGCACGAACCGGAGCTCCCCAGCAGCGTGCGGCATGTGCACAGCCCATCCGCGGCGTTTCCGGTCCTGAATTTTCCAGCCGAACTGATCTCGCGGGAACCCGATGTCGTGCTGCACATGGTCGCGATGGGCCAGCGCGATACCGAGGCCGTGGTGCGGGCGTTCAAAGGCGTAGCCCGGCGTCTGGTCGTCCCCAGCAGCGGCGACGTGTATGGCGCGTACGGGGTCCTGATCGGGAGTGAATCCGATGCTCCGCACGAAGGATTGCTGTGTGAAGATTCGCGTCTACGGAAAAGCCTTTATCCCTATCGCAAAACGGCCAAAGGTCCCGACGACTGGATCTACCACTATGACAAGATTCTGGTGGAGCGAGTCGTGATGAGCGATCCGGAATTGGCAGGCACCATCTTACGCTTACCAGCGGTGTACGGCCCGGGAGACAGCCGCCACGGCTTTTCTGCTCACCTCAAACGTATGGACGATCGTCGCCCCGCAATTCTGTTGGATGAAAATCATGCGCGCTGGCGATGGTCGCATGGCTACGTCGAGAATGTTTCTGCTGCCATCTCGCTCGCAGTTATGGATGATCGCGCCAGCGGACGAATCTACAACGTCGGAGAAGAATCTGTTCCTACGACTGCTGAAAGGGTGCGACATCTGGCGAACCTGGTGAGATGGGAGGGCGAAGTTGTAACCGTTCCCCGGGCATCTCTGCCGCCCCACTTACAAGATGGCTACAACTACTCCGTGGATCTGGCCTACGACACTAGCCGCATCCGCCGCGAACTCGGCTACAAGGAAATGGTTTCAGTGGACGAGGGGCTGCGACGCACGATTGCGTGGGTTCGAGAACATCATCCCTCAACTGATGCTGCACGCCACGACTATGCCGCCGAGGACGCGGCCTTGATAACGGCTAAGACCGCCTGATCTAGCCGGATTCCGGGCGTCGCATGTTAGTATCAAATCCAACGCCTGATGACCCTGCAACACGTTGACATCCTGTTTCAGCTGATCGTTTTTCTGTTCGCGATCAGCGTGCACGAGTCGGCGCACGCCTGGATGGCGAGCCGCCGCGGTGACCCGACCGCACGCATGCTGGGCCGGGTAACGCTGAATCCGATTAAGCACATCGATCCAGTTGGAACCGTGTTGTTGCCAGTTATCGCTGCGCTGACGCACTTCCCGATGATCGGATGGGCGAAGCCAACGCCAGTGGATCCGCGCAATTTCAAGAACCCGGTGGTCGACGATATTCTGACTTCGGTGGTCGGACCAATCAGCAACTTCATTGTCGCGACGGGCGCGGTGCTGGCTTTGATTTTCGTTTCGCTGACCTCGCACCTGGGAGCGGCCATTGTCCACGCCATTCCACTCGTCTATCCAAGCCAACTGGATCTACTGACCAGCCAAACTGACTCGTTTCTGATGCCGGTCAGCCTGCTCTTCTACGAGTTGATGGTGATCAACATCATTCTCGGAGTTTTCAATCTGATTCCAATTCCACCCCTCGATGGCAGCCACGTGTTGCGACATTTTCTGTCCCCTGAGGTGCTGCGGATTTACGATACCGTGGGGATATTTGCGCTCATGGCGCTGGTGTTTCTGGGTGGCGGCCTTTTGGGCAGGCTGATTTTCCCGGTGGTTGGGGCTTTTAACTATCTTCTATTGAGTTTGAGAATCTGATGGCTTCTGGATCGAATCAACGAAAACGCGTGCTCAGCGGGATGCGTCCGACCGGCAAATTGCATCTGGGCAACTATGTCGGCGCGCTGCAGAACTGGGTGGGCATGCAGGATCAGTACGAATGTTTTTTTTGCGTGGTCGACTGGCATGCGCTCACAACCGACTATGCGGACACGTCGCAGGTGAAATCGAACTCCATCGAAGTCCTGCTCGACTGGCTGGCGGCGGGGCTTGATCCGGAGCGCTGCACCATGTTCATGCAGTCGCACGTGCCGCAGCATGCTGAGTTGCATCTGCTGTTTTCCATGATTACGCCGTTGGGATGGCTGGAGCGGGTGCCGACTTACAAGGAGCAGCGGGAAAACATTACGGAGAAAGACCTGAGCACGTACGGCTTTCTCGGATATCCGGTGCTGCAAGCGGCGGACATTCTCATTTACAAGGGCGACTTTGTTCCCGTCGGCGAGGATCAGGTTCCACACGTCGAATTGACTCGCGAGATCGCGCGCCGCTTCAACATGTTTTATAAACGCAACGGTGCGCAGGTCTTGCCGGAGCCACAGCCGCTGCTAACCCGGGCGGCGAAGCTCCCCGGAACCGACGGCCGCAAGATGTCGAAGTCATACGGAAACACCATCATGCTTACCGATCCGGAACCGGTAGTGCGGCAGAAGCTGAAGACGATGGTCACGGATCCAGCGCGGGTTCGCCGTACAGATCCCGGGAACCCCGATGTTTGCCCGGTCGGCGACCTTCACAAGATTTTCAGCAATGCGCCCACGATGACAAAAGTAAACGAAGGCTGCCGCTCGGCCGGGATCGGGTGCATCGAGTGCAAGGGCTGGGCGGCGGATGCTCTGGTTAACATCTTGAATCCCATGCAGGCGCGGAGGAAGAAATATGAAGACAATCCGCGGCTGGCTTGGGATATTCTGGAAGCGGGTTCAGCGCGGGCCGGCAAGGTTGCCAACGCTACGATGAATGAAGTGCGTGATGCCATGGGCATTTCGCTTGAGTACGAAGCGCCGCGTGCGCCTCAGGCAAATTCTTAGCGCACGTGAGTTCAATTAGGATCCGCACGGGAGTGGAAGCCCGCGCCTACATTGGCATGAGCGAAGAAGGAAAAATCGCGTTCGATGGCACGGCAGCGTTGGACCTTGGTCCCACGCTGGTGAATGGTTCTGCGCCGCGCGGAGAAGAGAAATCCCGGAGCGAAGAAAGCGACTTTCCTTTTTCGGTCAGCGTGGGCGATGTCTACGAAGGACCGCTCGACCTGCTGCTTCATTTGATTCGCAAGCAAGATATCGATATCTACGACATTCCGATTGGGAGAATTACCGCGCAGTATCTGGCATACGTGGAAAAACTGCGCGAACTGGATGTGAACGTGGCGGCCGAGTTCATCTACATGGCCGCGGTTTTGATTCACATCAAGTCGAAAATGCTGCTGCCGCGCGATCCTGCCGCTGCTTCCGACGCTCAAGACGATCCACGGACAGAGTTGGTCAATCGATTGATCGAGCATGAAAAGTTCAAGTCAGCGGCGCAGATGCTGATGCAGAAACAGCAGATCGAAGACGCGGTGTGGTCGAACCCGGCGCTGAAAGAGTTCAAGGACGCTGAAGGCACGGAGCCGGAGATGGCAGCGGACGTCATCGACCTGGTAAAGACCTTCCAGCAAATTCTTGATCGCGCCCGCAATCGTCCGATGATTCAGGTGGACGAAGAAACTGTCACCGTCGCGCAGATGATTGAGTATTTGCGGCGGAGGTTAACGCTGGAAGACCGGCCAATCCGATTGAAGCAAATGTTACGCAACGTCGAATCGCGACAGGCTCTGGTCTGCATGTTTCTGGCGTTGCTCGAACTGGTGCGTCTGCAAGCCATCCAACTGCGACAAGATCGTTTGTTCGGGGAAATTGTGCTCCGCAAGCATGTGGGATTTGTGGCGGTCATGGCAGAACAAGCAGCGGTGCGGGACGACTGGAGATAGGCAAAGCAGCTAGGAGCCCATGAGCCTCAAAGCCAAACTCGAAGCCATCATTTACGCGGCGGAAACGCCGGTGACACTCGATCAACTAATCGAATTGGTCAAGGAGTCGGTCGTCAGCGACGGTGCTGCGGACGGTACCGAGGTCAAGTCGCGGGTTCGACTTGCGCTGGAAGAACTGGTTGTCGATTATTATGCTCCCGACCATGGCATCGAGATCCGCCAGGTCGCCGGCGGGTATCGAATGTCGACAAAGCCTGAACATCACGACATTGTGCGTTCCTTTGCCAAGAGCCTTAAGCCGCCAATTCGCCTGTCGTTGCCCGCGCTCGAAACCCTGGCCGTGATTGCGTACAAGCAGCCGGTGACGGTTCCGGAGATCAGCGAAATTCGCGGCGTGGACTCAAGCGGAGTGATTGCGACTTTGCTCGACCGCAAACTGATCACGACTGCCGGTCGCAAGGCGGTGATCGGACGACCGATCCTCTACAAATCCACAAGAGAGTTTCTGCTCCGCTTTGGATTGAAGGATGTCGGTGAACTTCCGAGCATGGAGGAGTTCGAGAAACTGGTGGCAGAATCATTTCAGAGCGACTTGTTACCGGCGGAGAATGAGCTGACGGATGCGACGATCGAACGTGACTCCGCGGTAGAGGCGGACGGCCACGAAAGCGCATCTCACGGCGAAGATTCTGGAGCTCAAACCAGCGAAGGCTCCACGCTGGCGACGGTCGAAGAGCATCACTCGGACGAGAGCGATCCGGCCGCTTGAGGCTGCAACTTACCCGACAGGTCTCTTATCCCCGACTGTGAATTCTTATGCCCGCTGAGCGACTACAGAAGATTATTGCCGCTGCCGGAATCGCCTCCCGCCGCAAGGCCGAAGAACTGATTACTGGCGGGCTTGTATCGGTGAACGGGCAGACGATCACAGAACTCGGCAGCAAAGCCGATCCAGAGCACGATCACATTCGAGTAAATGGAAAATTGCTGCACGGCCCCGAACGGCATGTTTACCTGCTGATGAACAAGCCCAAGGGATACGTCACTACGCTGCGCGATCCGGAACGGCGTGCCACGGTCATGGATTTGTTACACGGTGTCGGTGCGCGAGTTTATCCGGTCGGACGTCTTGATTATGCTAGCGAAGGCCTGCTGTTGCTCACCAACGACGGCGCGTTTGCAAATCGGCTGATGAAAGCGGCGTCTCACGTGCCCAAGACTTACATGGTAAAAATAGCTGGCACTCCGACCGGAGACGGCCTGGCCCGCTTGCGGGAAGGCATTTACATTCCGTCAGATCGTGGGAAAAGAGTGAAAACCGCTCCTGCTAGGATTCGCGTGATTCGCGAATCGGCAAACCCATGGTACGAGGTCACGCTGATCGAAGGCAAGAATCGCCAGATTCGGCGCATGTTTGAAGAGATTGGACATCACGTGGAGAAGATCAAGCGGGTGCGATACGGCCCGCTTGAGTTGGACGTGCATCCGGGGAAATTCCGCAAGCTCACGATTGAAGAAGTTGATAAGTTGAAGTCCCTTGCCAGGTAGACGCCGCAGGTGACTCTTCCCCAGGAACATGTAAAGATTAGATAGCCGAAAGATGAGCGACTACAGCCGGTTTGTGCCCGAACACGTACGGAACCTGAGCGGGTACACGCCCGGCAAGTCGCCGCGCCAAGCGCGACAGGAGAGCCATGTGAACTGCATCAAAATGGCGTCGAATGAAAATCCGTTCGGACCTTCGCCAAAAGCCGTGCAGGCGATGCAGGCCGCGCTCGCCGAGAGCAATTTCTATCCTGACAACGATGCGATTGAGCTACGCCAGAAACTGGCCGAGCACCACGACGTTCAGCCGGAGCAAATCGTTCCCACTGCAGGTTCAACGGCATTACTCGGGATTGTTGCGCGCACTTTGCTTTCGCCGGGACTCAACGCGATTACCAGCGAGCGTTCTTTCATCGTGTACCCAATTGCCACGCAAGCGGCGGGAGGAAAACTGATTGAGGTTCCTATGCGGAGCGATGGGTTTGATCTGGATGCAATCGCCGCGACGGTCGATCAGCATACTCGCATCATCTATATTTCCAATCCCAACAATCCGACCGGCACGCTGATTCCCGCGCCCGAGCTCGATCGCTTTTTGGATCGAGTTCCCGAGCATGTGATCGTTATCCTCGACGAGGCATACTACGATTTTGCGCAATATTTTGCGGTTCGTCGCAGCGTGGATTACTCGCATGCTCTGGACTACGTGAACCAGGGCCGCAAAGTAGTCGTGCTGCGAACGTTTTCGAAAGCGCACGGCTTGGCTGGAGTGCGGGTTGGCTACGGGATCGGCCCGACTGAGTTGATGTCGTATTTCGCGCGCATGCGAACGACATTCTCTGTTTCTGTTGTGGCCCAGGCATCTGCCTTGGCGGCGCTTGACGACGAAGCTCACACCCAGAAAACCCTCAAGAACAATGCCGAGCAAGCGGAACGGCTCACTGCCGGGATTGCTGAACTGGGCTATCGCCCGGTTCCAACCTGGGCCAACTTTCTGTATTGCGAACTGGGCGATGACGCTGCGGCAGTCGCCAAACGCCTTCAGGCCGAAGGTGTAATTGTGCGACCGTTGGGTCCCTGGGGTGCGCCAACCGCGATGCGAATCACGATTGGCACACCGGATCAGAATGACTTTTTTCTGAATGCGTTTAAGAAGGTGATGGCGCGAGCGACTGCGCGGTAGCGGTTGTCGCGGGCAGTGTCGATGACCGCAACGCCTCGGGATCCCCGCGTCAGCCTTGTGGCGAGAAAGAGACGTAGCTGGCTACGTCTCTACGACCATCGGCAGGCGTGCTGCTCCGTACAGGCCGGCGTCGCTGCCAAGCGAGGCTCGCGTGATGATGGTCTTCGAGGAGCCTCCCGGGCGCACATTCGCTGAAGCGCCCTCGCGGTTGCCATTTGACGAATCTGGAGCCGTGGCCGCATAGACCATCGAACGCTGATGCAGTTCCTCAAAGATGTACGGCGAAAACACTTCCCAGGCGCCGGAGACTCCACCACCAACCACGTAGATGGGAAGATTTAGTGCGTTTACTAGGTCCGATAGCGCGATGCCCAACATCTTTCCTACCGTCTGGAAGATTCGCTTCGCCTGTTCATCACCTTGAGTCGCCAAGTTGTGAATCACCTTGGCGCTGAAGTCGCCATTCTTCTCCGCAGCGCGTGCAAGACCGGGCGCGTTGCCGCCCGCGATTGCCTCGTGCGCCATCCGCACTACGGCGGTCGCGGAGGCATAGGCCTCCAGACAGCCGCGATTCCCGCAGCCACAGCGTGCGCCCGCTGGCTCGACCGTGATGTGGCCAAACTCATTCGCCATGCCGTTCATGCCGCGCCAAATGCGGCCGCCCAGCACCAGTCCGCCGCCCACGCCCGTTCCGAGGGTGAGCATACCCATGTCGTCAAACTCCCGAGCGGCACCCAGCCACTTCTCACCTAAGGCTGCGGCATTGGCATCGTTTTCCAATATTACTCGCGCGCCAAGCCGCTTCTCAATTTCGGGGCGAGCCGGGTAGTCGGCCCAGTCGGGGAGATTCGGCGACTCGCGAACCATGCCCGTTTCCATGTCAATGATCCCAGGCACACCGATGCCGATCCCGAGTAACAAGCCCGCACCACGAATCTTGGCTGACAGTCCCTGGATCGCCGCGCACATGTCATTTACCACGTGATCGCGGCCAAGCGTAACTTTGGTGTCGAGGACAATTTTTTCCAGGAGCTTTCCTTGCTGGTCGACAGCCGCGATGCGAAGATTTGTGCCGCCGAGATCAACGCCGATTGAGTAAGAAGGCATAGATGAGAGTGTCAGATTAACACCGGGGAGACCAATTGCCAATCGCCAAATTACGCAGAAATGCCCAGCAAAATCGTTTTAGTAGCGGCGGACCGGACAACGCTATTTCTGGCACTTGGGACAGTAGTGGCTGCTGCGTCCGGCAATTACGATGCGTTTGATGGGGGTCTTGCAAACCAGGCACGGTTCCCCTTCGCGTCCGTAGACGCGATGCTGCAGTTGGAAGAATCCTTCCTCACCATTTGCATCCACGTAATCGGAAACGGAAGAACCTCCCAGCGCAATGGCTTCTTTGAGCACTTCTTGAATGGAGGCGAAGAGTCGTGGAAGATCCGCACGAGTCAGGGAGGCAGCCCTGCGCCGAGGGCGAATGCCGGCACGAAATAGCGATTCGTCCGCATAAATATTGCCCACGCCGCGCAGCAGCTTCTGGTTCAGCAATGCGCTTTTGATCGGGGTCTTGCGCCCTCGAAATAATTTTATGAAGTCTTGCAGTTCGACTTCAAGCGGTTCGGAGCCGGCTGCGTTAAATCCATGGGCCACGCTCAAGCGTCCAAAGCGGCGGGGATCCACGAATCGCAGTTCCCTGCCCGACGCCAGTCTGGCGACGGCGTGCGTGTGCTTCTCCATCGCTTGATCGGAATTGCAGACGAGCATCCGCCCAGTCATGCCGAGATGCACGATCCACTGCGCCGCCTCCGGCGTGGAGCGAGCGCCTGCGCCGGTTGGCTTCGACGATCTACGAGATTTCGATTTGATAGGCGCGGACGCCCGTCCTCCATTTTCCAGCTCGAATACGATGTGCTTCCCTACGCGGTGCACGCCCGCAATCTGCTTGGATTCGAGAGTGGCGACGATCTCGGACGCGCTGGATTTCAACGGTTCGCGCTTCGACCCAAGCCACACCGACTCGATGACGTCCCCCGTAACGCGGCTGGCCAGGCCACGGGCGATGGTTTCAACCTCGGGTAGTTCTGGCATGAAATTAGTTTACAGGCTTTCGGGTGCAGGCTTCAGGTGTCAGGCTTCGGGAAAAACCTGGTCGCCGACACCTGAAGCCTGATGCCCGGAGCCTGGCGCCTAATTGCCATCTCTTGTGCGTCGGGGTTATCATTGCGAGTACACCTCGGTTCCGCCTATATCCTTAGTAATTCAGCGATTGCTTTGTTCATTGCGGGCAATGAGTGTGTGCGACCCTGCATTGCGGCTGGGACGGCCGCGTTATTCATGTTCTAAGGAGTTTGCATTTGAAGAAGGGCAAAGCTGCGGTCATCGTGGGCGCCCAATGGGGCGATGAGGGCAAGGGCAAGATTGTCGATGTGCTCTCGGAAAACTTCTCCGTGGTTGCGCGTTATGCCGGCGGACACAACGCCGGCCACACCGTCATCATCAACGGCAAGAAGTTCGTTCTGCAATTGGTGCCGTGTGGTGTTCTGCGCGCCGGCTGCCGTAGCGTTATCGGCAACGGGGTGGTGCTCGATCCCGTGGCCTTCCTCAAAGAGGTTGCCGCGTTGCGCGAGACCGGCGTCAAGGTGGACGGCAGTTTGTTTGTGAGCAACCGCGCCCACGTGATTCTGCCTTATCACCGCATGATCGAGTTAGCGTCGGAAAACGCGCCAGGACGGGTGAAGATCGGCACAACGTCTCGCGGCATTGGTCCCGCATATGAAGACAAGATGGGACGCCGCGGCCTGCGTGTCGCTGATCTGCTGGATCTCCCATTGTTGAAGACCCACATTCAAAACGCATGCCACGAAAAGAATATGATCGCGCACGCGCTGTTCAACTCGGAGCCGCTCGACGCGGACAAGATGTACGAGGAATATGCCTCGGCCTCGGCGAAGATTGCGCCGTTCGTGTGCGACACGGCTGCGCTGTTGAACAAAGCGCTGGCGCAGGGCGACTCGGTTGTGTTCGAGGGCGCGCAGGGCACGATGCTTGACATTGACCACGGCACGTATCCATTTGTTACTTCATCGAGCGCTACTTCGGGAGGCGCGGTCACGGGAACCGGCGTCGCTCCCACGGCAATCGATAGCGTGATTGGGGTCACCAAGGCCTACTGCACGCGAGTCGGGGGTGGGCCATTCCCCACCGAGGAACTTGGCGCGAACGGAGATATGCTACGCAAACGGGGCAACGAATTTGGCGCGGTGACGGGACGTCCTCGCCGCTGCGGTTGGCTCGACTTGCCTCTCTTGCGTTACGCTGGCATGATTAACGGAATCTCCTGGCTCGTGGTAACCAAGTTGGATGTGCTGGATGAACTGCCGGAGATTCCGGTATGCGTTGGATATAAGATCAACGGCAAAGAAACCGACGAGGCGCCCGCGCAGGACAGCGGCTACGCTCAGATCGAATCTGTCTATCGTAAAATGCCGGGTTGGCGCACGTCGACTCAGGGGATCACGCAACTGGAGAAATTGCCGAAGGCAGCGCGGGAGTATCTGGCCTTCGTGGAGAAGGAAAGCGGGGCGCGCATCGGCATGGTCTCCACCGGGCCGGGACGCGAGGAAACAATATTTCTGGATGAGTTCGCCGCGAAACTTCAGGAGTTGACCGGAACGAAATCCAGGGCGCAGGCAAGAATCTAAGAACGGAGCGAGCGATGGTCGTGTTGGCGGTGACGTGGATGGCGAAGGTCGGTCGTGAAGCCGATGTGATCGGCGTGTTTTCCAAGCTTACCGAAGAATCTCGCAAAGAGCCCGGCTGCGTGGTGTATCAGGTCCACCGACATAAGACCGAGCCGCGCCGATTCTTCATTTATGAACAATACAAAGACGACGCAGCCCTGGAGGCCCATCGCGCTGCGCCCCACTTCCTGCAATACGCGAAAAAAGAACTGCCTAAGCTGGGCGAGAGGATTGAGGGGCACCTGTACGAACCGCTAGGGTAAATCTGCGTGGAACAAGCGCGCGCCCACGCCCGCTTTTTGCGATGAACTTCGACTGCTTCGCGAGCGCCGTCACTTCCCTTTATCCGCCATCAGCACGCCACCCGAAGCATAGCTCTCCTTCGAGACCTCGTGGAAGGTCACCACAATGGCTTCGCGATGAGCCCCTGCTTCTTCCACCATGGCATCCGTGATGCGTTGCGCCAGTTTGCGTTTCTGGTCGACGGTACGACCGGTCAACATCGTGATTTGCACTAGAGGCACGATCTCAGCTTTCCTGAAGCTCGAATCAACTCGCCAACTCGTATCCGGCAAAGAAATAGCTCAACTCGAAGCGGGCGGTGTCGTCGGCATCTGAACCGTGGATGGCATTATGCTCAATGTCGCTCGCCCACTTCTTGCGGATCGTGCCTTCTTCGGCGTTCGCCGGATTCGTGGCACCCATGAGCTTGCGCAGGTCGGCGATAGCATTTTCTTTTTCCAGGGCCAACACGACGATCGGCCCACTCGACATGAACTCGGTGAGTGAACGAAAGAAAGGACGGCTTGCATGCACGGCGTAGAACTGCTCAGCCTGATGTTTCGAGATTTCAAGCATCTTCATGGCCAGTATACGGAAGCCATTTTTCTCGAACTGTTCGATGATGTCGCCAACCGCATTCTTGGCTACCGCGTCCGGTTTGATGATGGTAAAAGTGCGTTGCAGAGTCTTCATAGTTTGGTCGTTTGTCCTTGGTGGTTAGTCGGTTCAATTCTTTTCTTAAGCTTTTGCCGCGATGCCCATCGCCGCCACGACGGTCTGGCCAATTTCAGCCGGCGACTTGGCGACGCGAATGCCTGCCGCTTCCATCGCCTTGATCTTCTCGACGGCAGTTCCTTTCCCGCCCGAGATGATGGCGCCAGCGTGGCCCATGCGGCGTCCCGGCGGCGCGGTTTGACCAGCGATGAATCCGACAACCGGCTTTTTCATGCGAGCCTTCACGTATTCCGCCGCGGTTTCCTCCGCGTTCCCGCCGATTTCACCAATCATCACGACCACTTCGGTTTGGGGATCTTTGTTGAACAGTTCAAGCGCATCCAGGAAGTTGGTGCCAATGATTGGATCACCGCCGATGCCAATCGCCGTGGATTGGCCAATCCCGCGCGTGGTTAACTGATAAACCGCTTCGTAGGTCAACGTGCCTGAGCGCGAAACAATTCCCACCGAGCCCTCGAGATGGATTCGTGCCGGCATGATTCCAATCTTGCACTTGCCGGGAGAAATGATGCCGGGGCAGTTGGGACCGATCAGCCGCGAGCGCCGATCCTGCAGATATTCCCACGCGCGCACCATATCCAGCGTCGGAATGCCTTCGGTGATGCAGACGATCAGTTCGATCTCCGCATCGGCGGCTTCCATGATGGCGTCGGCAGCGAAGGGCGGCGGCACGAAAATAACGGACGCATCTGCCCCTGTCTTGTCGACTGCTTCCTGAACGGTATTAAAGATGGGCCAGCCTTCGTGAGTGGTGCCACCCTTGCCGGGAGTCACTCCGCCGACGATCTTGGTCCCATACTCCGCGCAGGCCTTGGCGTGGAAGGTTCCCTCGCGTCCAGTCAGTCCCTGCACGATAACTCGCGTCGACTTATCAACCAGAATGCTCATAAAATAGTCTCTTCGTAGAGACGTAGCTTGCTACGTCTTTTTCTTTGAGGCAGTCAGACGCACAGCAAGCTGCGTCTCTACACCCGTCAATCACGCCGCTGCCGCTGCGACCACTTTCTCGGCCGCGTCCTTCATAGTTTCCGCGACGATGAAGTTCAATCCTGATTGCTTCAGGATTTCCCGTCCGCCTTCGACGTTGGTTCCTTCCAGACGCAGCACGATGGGCAACTGTATCTGCGTTTTCCGTGCTGCCTCTACGACCCCCGTGGCCAGCGTGTCCACGCGAAGGATTCCGCCAAAAATATTAATCAGCACGGCCTTCACGCTCTTGTCGCTCAGCAGAATCTCGAAAGCATGGGTAACCTGTTCAGCGTTGGCCCCACCACCGACATCGAGGAAATTCGCCGGCATCCCGCCGGCGTACTTAATGATGTCCATCGTGGCCATGGCCAGCCCCGCACCGTTCACCATGCAACCTACGTTGCCGTCGAGCTTGATGTAATTAAGGCTGTACTTCGAGGCTTCAACCTCGAGCGGATCTTCTTCGCTAATGTCGCGCAGTTCGCGGAGATCGGAATGTCGGAACAGCGCGTTGTCATCGAAATTAATCTTGGCGTCGAGCGCAAACAAGCGGCCGTCGGTGCAACTGATAAACGGATTGATTTCCATCAGCGACGAATCCGTTTCCTGGAATGCTCGAAAGAGCCCAGTCATCAAACGCACAGCGTCGTTAATTTGTGATGGTTTCAGGCCCAGCTTAAATGCCAACTTGCGCGCCTGGAATGCTTCCAGACCCATCCCCGGCTCGATGTGCTCTTTGAGAATGGCATCGGGATTCTCGGCTGCGACCTGTTCGATTTCCATGCCTCCGGCGGCGGATGCCATGAATACCGGCTTCGCTTCAACGCGGTCGATCACGATTCCAAGATACAGTTCTTTCTCGATGGGCAGAGTTTCTTCAATGAGCAGACGGCGCACTACGCGGCCTTCGGGACCGGTCTGATGCGTCACGAGTGTCATGCCTAGAATCCTGGAGGCAAGCTCGGCGGCTTCCGCCACCGACTTCGCGATTTTCACGCCGCCGCCTTTGCCGCGGCCCCCGGCATGGATCTGAGCTTTGACCACTACTCCGCTGGCGCCCGCATCGAACAACTTCTTCGCAGCGGCTTCAGCCTGCTCACGGGTTTCCGCCATTTCGCCGCGGGGCACCGCGACGCCATACTCTTTCAGGATCGCTTTGGCCTGATATTCATGAATTTTCATAACAATTCCAGATTCACAACGACTTCCGGCAGGGCATGCTTGCTGCTTGGAACCGCGGGCGGCAAACAATTGATTCTATCGAAGGGTCGCGCATACGGCAAACGTAACATGTCACAATCGCCGGTAATTTCTGTGCTCAGCGGCTTTCAGTGACCGCAATCATTCATTGGCAAAATGCTAATCTCTAGTGGTACGCCAGTAATCGGCCAATGATCATCGACGCGCTCCACCGCATTGCGAATCATCGCCAATCGCTTTCCCGCGAAGAGGCGCGTGCGATCATGTCGCAAGTGCTGACCGGCAAATGCACGGATGCACAAATTGCGGCCTTACTTGTCGCGCTGCACATGAAGGGCGAGACGGTCGAAGAGATCGTTGGTTTCGCGGAAGCAATCCGCGCTGCCGCGACTCCGCTCGGCCTCCAGTCGACTCACACCGTGGACGTCAGCGGCACCGGACGCGAAGCTCTGGTCGACACCTGCGGCACCGGCGGCGACGCCAGCGGCACCTTCAACATTTCAACTGCGACCGCTCTGGTGGTCGCAGGCGCGGGCGTGCGCGTAGCCAAACACGGAAATCGCAGCGTGACTTCGAAGTGCGGCTCAGCCGACGTGATGGAGGCACTGGGCGTTAACATCACTCTGCCCTCCGATCAGTTAGGCGCCTGTCTTAAAGAAATCGGGATTGCGTTTCTCTTTGCTCCGGCGATGCACTCGGCCATGAAACACGTTCAATCTGCGCGCCGCGAATTGCGCTTGCGCACAGTTTTCAATCTGCTTGGACCGCTCACCAATCCGGCCCACGCCTCGGCTCAGGTAGTTGGCGTATATTCCGCCGCGCTCGTTGAAAAACTGGCGGAAGCGCTTAGCATATTGGGATTGCACCGCGCCCTGGTGGTGCATGGGTTGGACGGATTGGACGAAATCACAATCACCGGGCCTACGCGGATTGCTGAAGTGCGCGAAGGACAAGTTCGCACCTATGAAATCACACCCGAAGAGTTTGGCATGACCCGGGGCACGCTCGACGACATCTCCGGCGGAGACGCCGTCGCCAATGCTGACACTATTCGAGAAATTCTTGCAGGCACAAAATCATCCAGGCGGGATGTGGTTCTGTTGAATGCGGCTGCAGCCCTGGTCGCAGCTGGAAAAGCGGATCACATGGCTGATGCGCTGCCGCTGGCGTCTGAGTCAATCGATTCCGGGGCCGCGGCGCGCAAACTGGAGGCATTGGTACGGTTCACGAGCACGGGCCGCTGATCCGCTACGCGAAGCGAGCCAGGACGCCCGCGCCTACATTGTCATCAGCTTTTTCAGCCGCTCGATCTGTTGCAGATGATTCCCGCCGTGCGTTGCCAACCTCTCTACATAGTCCGCCACCTTAACGTCGTGTTTTAGTTCAGGATGGTACGCAGTTTTTTCAAGATCGCCCGGCTTCAGGCGGCGCAACAACTGCACATTGTGATGCCGGTTCAATCCGTAGAGCGCGACCAACTCCGGCGCGGGCGTTTCCATGTACCCAAGGTTTTGCGCCCAGGCGTCCTGATCCATGGGCGCAATCACGGGCTTCTTGTCCGCAAGCATTTGACGCAATCGGTGCGCGTAGACGATCTCAATGTCCGCAAGATGCCCGAGAATTTCTAGGATGCACCATTTATCCGGGGATGGTTTGTAGCGCAGGCTTTTGTCGGGCAGCCCCGAAACTGCGGTCGCGACTTGCTTGGGACTTTTCTCTGCTGCGTCAAGATATTTCTTCAGCTCAGCATCGGTCATAGAACGCTCCCGTAGACAATGATAATCACTTCGCCGCGTCTGCCTGCGGAACTTTGAATACATTGTTGCTAATGTCACTTTCCGGCACACTGCCGTCATTCACGACGACTTCCAGTGGTATCGAGGCAGTCTGGACGCGAACAGCGGCCTTAGACTTTGCGCGTACTTCAAGGCGCTTAGTGATTTCTCCGCTCTCCATTCGCAGAATCACCGGCACCTCCGCGCCGGCGTCCCCAAGATTCTCGATGGTTACGGTTATCATGTAGCCGCCATCTACGATAGGGCGTGGGTAGACAGAATCCACGCGGAAATCCGGCAGCCCACGGTCACGATAAACCCAATCGTCGAAAAACCACTGTAAGTCGCGGTGGGTCTCTTTTTCAATCATGCGCTGCATATAATTGCCGTCCTTGTCTTCGGACGAGTGGTAACTGAGCAGGGCCCCCGATAGAGCATCCCCTAACATGTCTTTCAACATCCACCAAATGTCCATGGCTTTGGTTTGCAGGTATAAGTCATCGGGCGCATTGATTAATGAGTGGGCTGTTTCACGGTCGGCGGCGGGTTTCGCTTTCTCAGCTTCAACCAGCGGTGCCCTATGCGTATTCAGGTAGTCGAGCGCCGCCTGCCGGCCGTCGTCATCCGCAATGAACGCGGCTTGCGTGTAATGCGCAAGACCTTCCTGGATCCAAGCTCTCGGGGATAACACCGCATGGCGGGCCTTCGCGTAAACAATGTCTAGCACTCCATCATTGGCTATCGGTGATTTAAGGGGGCAGAGCAACATTCCTTCGCTAACAAATGATGCTGCGTCGGGATCGGGCAGACCTAAAATCTCCAGACTGCCCGAACCGCCACCTAATGGAGGAATGGGAATATCGATGTTGGCTGCGACTTCGGCGTACTCCTTCGCTCCATTTTCCTGACCCGGCAAATACTGAATGGTCAGCAGATCGTTAGGCGCGAGCTTCTGGTAATTGGCAATCACAAAAGTGGGCACGCTTACTCCCAAATTGGCCGCGCTGAAAACGCCGACTTTGACGATGCCGGGTTGCTTGCTCACCAAACCCGCGTCGGGCGTGCCCGTAAAAAATATCGGTGCGTCAATGGTTGATTCAAAGATTAGTGACATCGTGCCAGAAGCAAATCGCGCCTTCCATCGGCCCACGGTCTCCGCTACGCTGTTCCCGTCCGACAAGTTTGCCGCTTCCGTCGCCACCGGATACCACGCCACGTATCCAACTCCGCGCACAGCGGTAAACGATTTGCTGATCTGGTCCCAATCAGTGTGCTTTGCCTTGTCCTCGGGCACGCCGATTCGCGTGAGGCGGGTGGCATCAAGCGGAATGACGCCTTCGTATCCAACGTCCACTTCGATCGTTCCCTTCGGGGGAACTTCGCGGGGCAAGGTCACAATAGCTTCGGAAAGCGCCCCGGTGTGATCGATGTCGGAGGTGTATTCGTGAGTGACAAACTCCACGGCTTCGCCGCCAATCTGGATCGATCTCCAATTCAGCGTGGACGAAATTTGTAGCGCGACATTTTTCTGGAACGCAGTTGAGTCGTTTCGCAGCGTAATTTTGCCGCGTACACCCAAACGTTGCTGCTCCGGCTCGATCCGCACATTCAGATCGTACTTGGTGAAAGTGAAAGCCTCGCGATCGAGAGCGGTGCCCGGAACGACCAGACCACAGAAGACGCACAAAACGACGAGCAGCTTCATGCCGACTTCTTTCTCCGCTGCCGCACAATCTCGTACAGCATCACGCCCGCCGCAACGGAAACATTCAGCGACGGCACCTTCCCCAGCATCGGAATCGAAACCAGGAAATCGCATTTCCTGGCTACCAGATCGTGCAGACCTTTGCCCTCCGCGCCCAGCACAATAGCGCAGTCCATGTTGTAGTCGAGCGAGTCGTACAATTGCTCGCCGCGTTCATCGAGGCCGACCACCCACAGATTTTGCGCCTTCAATTCTTCCAGGGTGCGGGCGATGTTCGTTACTTTTGCGATGGGCAAGTGCTCGCTTGCGCCCGCCGAAGTCTTGGTCACGATCGCCGTCACTCCCGCGGCGCGGCGCTCAGGAATCACAACTCCGTCCGCGCCTGCCGCATCGGCAGTGCGCAGAATCGCGCCCAGGTTGTGCGGGTCCTCGACGCCATCGAGCACAACCATGAGCGAATATTGCCCACGCTTGGCAGCAACTACATCCTCGAGATCGTTGTACTGCTTTGCCGAGGTGACGGCGACAACGCCCTGGTGCGCGTTGTTGCCGGCCATGTGATCGAGTTCTTCCCTCGGCACAAAGCGCACGGCCACTCCTTGCCGGCGGCATTCATCGACCACGTGCTTTAGACGAAGGTCATGACGCTCCTTCGCGACTCCCACCCAGGCAAAGGTTCGTCCGCGCGCCTTCAGCGCTTCGGCGACAGCGTTAATACCGTAGATATAATTCATGCCCTCGTAGTTTAATGCAGTGAGCACCGTTCGAGTCTTAGTTCGCTAAACTGAATGCATGTTCAGAACCAGATTTAAGAAGGAAATCGTTGCCGAGTTCCTGCCGCCGGTTCGTGCGAACAGGCAACAAAAAGCGATTATCCTCTGCGATGGCATGCCTTCGATTCCCAGAAAACAATCGCTGGTCGAGTTTTTATCGGGTAAAGGGTATTGGGTTTTTTATCCCAGATGGCGCGGAGCATGGGAAAGTAGCGGGCAATTTCTCGAACGTTCTCCGCATGAGGACATTCTCGACATCGTCGGCGAACTGCCCAAAGGATTCCGGGAGCTGGCGTTTGGACGAAACTTCCGTTGTACGCCTGACAAGATATTCGTTATCGGCGGAAGTTTCGGTGGCGCCGCTGCCATTCTTTCTTCGATGGACCCGCGTATCACCAAAGTGATTGCCAATTGTCCGGTCGTGGATTGGACCATCTTGCGCGAAGAGCAAAAGAAGGAAACTTCGAACCGAAGTTACCCGGCATACATCCGCGCCGCGTTCGGCGACGGATATCGACTCTCCGCGAAGAACTGGAACAAACTGCATACCGGCGTGTTCTACAATCCCGCGCATCATGTGCAGGACCTCACTGCTTCCAAGATATTGATGTTTCACGCCAAGGACGATCCCTACATTCCATGGAAGATTGTCGCCGATTTTGCCAGGCGCGCTGGCATACGACTCAAACTTCTCTCGCGAGGCGGGCATCTCAGGACCGAGTCTGTTGTGCAAAAATATTGGCCCCAGATTGAGAAGTTTTTTGATTCGTAACCTTCTACGCTGGCGTGTGCTGCGAAGCCTTGCTCTGCGTCGTCGCATCTAAACGGTGTTCACCGAATGCTAGACTGAAACGTGGAGGCAGGGTTGCACGACGTTTACATTCTTTCGGCCGTACGCACGCCCATCGGCAAGTTCGGAGGCTCGTTAGCGTCGATGACGGCCGCGGACATGGGAGTCGTTGCGGCCAAAGCCGCGATGGATCGCGCTGCGGTTCGTCCGGATCAGATCGAGGAAATAATCTTCGGCAACGCCCGTCAGGCCGGCGGAGGCCCGAATCCTGCCCGGCAGATCTCCATTCGTAGCGGCATTCCGCAGGAAGCTCCGGCTTACACCGTAAATAAGGCTTGCGCCTCGGGACTAAAATCCATCGCGCTAGGGTTTCAGGAAATCGCGACCGGAAATCTCGATTGCGTGCTGGCGGGCGGCACAGAATCCATGTCTCGCCTGCCCTACTACCTTGACGGCGCCCGTTGGGGCTATCGCTTGGGCAATCAGGAACTTGTCGACGGCATGTACCGCGACGGCTTTTTCTGTCCCCTGGCGAAAATGTTGATGGGAGAAACTGCCGAAATGCTGGCCGAGCAGTACAAGATTACTCGCGAAGAGCAGGATGAATTTGCTCTCTGCTCGCAGACCCGCGCCGCTGCAGCCGTCGATGCCACGCGATTTGATAACGAACTCGCGCCGATCACTCTTGAGAGCAAGAAAGGTCCGCAAACTTTCAGCCGCGACGAACATCTTTTCCTGGGAGCGACAATGGAGAAGATGGCCAAGCTTTCTCCCGTGTTCTCAAGAACTGGAACGATCACGGCAGGCAATTCCTCCGGCATCACGGATGGCGCTGCCGCGGTTGTGCTCGCCGGCGAAGACTTCGCCAAGAAAAATAATCTCAAGCCGCTCGCCCGCATCCTGGCCGTAACTTCGGTGGGCGTTGACCCGCGCATCATGGGCATCGGTCCAGTGCCGGCCTTGCGCAAGATGGAGCAAAAGCATCAACTTCGTTTGTCGGACTTCGATTTGATCGAACTCAATGAAGCCTTCGCCGCACAAGTCCTGGCTTGCGACCGGGAGTTGCATCTTGATCGCTCGAAACTCAACGTGAACGGTGGCGCGATTGCGCTTGGCCATCCCATCGGCTGCACGGGAACGCGGATTACGGTCACTCTGCTCCACGAAATGCTCAGGCGCAAAGCCAAACGCGGCGTCGCGACACTGTGCGTGAGTGGCGGCCTGGGTATGGCTCTGGCACTGGAGAATGTGGCATGAGCCCTGGACCCGCCGGCTCCTTGTTAAAGTCCAAGCACCTGTAAATACGTGGTTTAGTTCCAACTGTTGGATGTTCGCCTTGAGCCTGCATCTTTTTCCTCGCTTCGCCCGTATATCCGGTAGCATGAACGCCGCAGCTTGCTATTTCGTGACTGGCATGGAAGCAGAGACGAGCGCGATCGCCCGTGGTCTTCGACGCCGTGATCCCGACTTGCTCGACCGTTTGATCGAGCAGTATCAGCATCGTCTGCTGCGCTACCTGATCTATCTGACCAGCAATCGCGAACTCGCCGAAGATATGTTTCAGGAAACCTGGATTCGAGTGCTCGAGCGCGGCCACCAATACGATCCCAAGTATGAATTCAGCACGTGGCTGTTTTCCATTGCGCGCCATCTCACGGTGGATTATCTGCGCAAGAAGAAGCCAGCCAGCCTCGATGGACTGCTGGATGAGGAAGAAGGAGTTTCTCTGGATCCGCCGGACCTTCGGCCGTCAGCCCTGGAACTGATTGCCCAACACGAGCAGGCGGAAGCGATCAATTCCGCACTGGTCGGCATTCCGGCTGAATACCGCGAAGCCATCGTGTTGCGTTTTCAGGAAGGTCTGGCGTTAGATGAAATTGCAGCTATCACAGGCGCGCCCTTGGGCACGGTCAAATCGCGGCTCTATCGCGGGTTGACCGCGCTCTTGCCACGGCTGAAAGGAGCACAAGCGTGAGCCGTGATCCACATCAACAAGCGCGCGAGTTAATTGCATGCGGTCAACAGGACCTCTCAGATTCTGAGCAAACATGGTTGCGCACCCACCTCGACGGATGCGCGGCCTGCCGCGATTATGCTGAGACTGCGGGGCAGGTTGTCCGCTCGCTGCGCTCCGTTCCGGTCGCCGCCGATCTGGGCCTGGTGCGGACAACCCAGATGCGAGTGCGTTTACACGCCAATCAACTGCGGCAAAAGCAAGAACGCATGTGGCTGGTGATTATGTCTTGCGTGATAGTAGGCCTTTCCGCCGCCATCAGCACGCCATTCTTGTGGCGTGGTTTCGAGTGGCTGGGCGAGTGGGCGCGAGTTTCAAGCCCGGTTTGGCAAGTGGGCTTCATGGTTTTTTGGATTTCGCCAGCCCTTGCGGTCAGCCTGATTTTTCTGGCTCGTGGGGTTCATTTGGCCGACACCAATGGTACGTCGCGAGGCTGAGGAGTAGAGAGGAAGATTCATTATGCAGGTAAAAAGCGACATACGAACCCAGTTTTCGGAGGAACTCCGTCTTATCCCCAGGTGGGCGTACGCCGGGGCTATCTTGATCTTTGTTGGCGTGCAAATCCTGTTCGCCACCTTGGTGGCGATTCAGAAGGATGCTCCGTCGCCGCCTGTCCGGACTCTTCTTGGTGTTTTTGCCGGAACCATATTCGGCTGCTATTTCTTGCTGATCGTCTACGTCAACCGCGATTCCGCGCGCCGCGGTATGAACCGGATCCTGTGGACCGTGATTGCGTGTGTGATTACTCACGGTCTCGGCATCATCCTGTATCTGGTTCTGCGGCAACCGTTGCTCAGTCGCTGCCCGCATTGTGACTCCATTGTGCAGGCCGGATTCAACTACTGCCCGAAATGCAATCATCAGTTGCATCCCAGTTGCCCGCATTGCCAGCATACAGTTCAGGGGAATGACGTTTACTGTCCGAATTGCGGGGGCGCGCTGGCGACTGCAAACGCCCTACTCTCCCCCTCGGAAACAGCAGCGAGGCATTAGGCTCATACTTTCGATTCGAGACGTGGGTTGCGTCCGCGCCGGTAGCGCTCCTATACTTCTAAGTAGCGTAACGGAGCCTTCATGTCGCTATCGGCTGTAATCGTGGACGACGAGCAATTGGCTCGCGACGAGCTTGCTTTCCTGCTGAAGAATGTTGGCGATGTCGACGTGGTCGCCCAAGGCAAGAATGGCGTCGAAGCCGTCAACCTGATCCGCGAGCATAGTCCCGACCTGGTTTTCCTCGATGTGCAAATGCCCGGCCTTGATGGTTTTGGCGTAATCAAGAAGCTCATGGATCGCAAAGTTCTCCTGCCGAAAATCGTCTTTTCCACCGCCTTCGACCAGTATGCTGTCAAGGCATTTGAGGTGAACGCGGTCGACTATCTGCTCAAGCCTTTTGACAAGAAGCGCGTGGCCCAGTCGGTAGAGAGAGCACGAGCCAAAATCGAAGGCAGCGGTTCATCGTCCGAGAAATTAAACACCCTGATGCGCATGCTGGAGTCCCAGAAGCCGCAGACCTCTAAGATTCTGCTGAAGGCCGCCGGCCGATTGTTCCTGGTGAGTCAGAAAGACATCTGCTTTGCTTCCATTGAGGACGGAATTATTACTGTGGTGACGAGCGGTCCCAACGGCATGGAAGGACAATCAAACTGCCGGACGCTCGAGGAACTGCTGGATAGCCTCGACCCCAATCTCTTCTGGCGAGCCCACCGTTCGTTCCTGGTAAACATTAACCGGATCAAGGAAGTCGTTCCCTGGTTCAAGAGTTCCTATCAGCTGCGTCTTGACGACAAGAAACAAACTGAGATCCCGGTCAGCCGAGCCCAAACCAAACGGCTGAGGGAACTCTTCGGGCTGTAGGCTTCTCGTTACTTCAGGTAAGACTTCACCATCGAGATCACTTCCTCGGCAGCCAAAGTTTGTCCGGCATTGGATTTTTTTCCGCTGAGCACATGGTTGCGGATGTGGCCTTCCAAAAGCTCGGCCATCAGACTATTCATCGCTCCCCTCGCGGCGCTCATAAGCTGCAGAACCTCTGAGCAGTCGCGCTCTTCCGCGAGAGCCCGTGCGAGCGCTTCCACCTGACCGTGGATACGCTTAGCCCTCAGAACCAACTTTTCTTTGTTCTTGATTGTGTGACTCATTATATATACTATACCCCGTATGGTATAATTATTTTCCTCAAATAGATCTCAGCCCGGAGAATTCTGTGAGTATCCCACAATCCGTCGAGAAACTCGAACCGAAAGTCTCTTTGTCCGCGGAAAGCGAGAACTCCGCTCGACAGATAAGCCGCAACGAAACAGCGCACCATTCAGAACCACCCGAGCACAATTTGGAATACGTTGAGCTGCTGCGGATTGCCGTTGTGGCACTGGCTGCTGCCGCAGTCTGGTTTCGCGTATGGGAACCTTTTTCCCGAGTCAGCGTCATCGGCATTCTAGCCGCTCTGATTGGCGGATATCCGATATTCAAGGAAGCCTTCGAGAACGTCGTCGAACGGAAGATGACGATGGAGCTCTCGATGACCATCGCCCTTCTTTCGGCCTTGGCCATTGGTGAATTCTTCACTGCTCTGGTCATCACTGCCTTCGTGCTGGCGGCCGAGGTCCTGGAAGGGCTTACCGTCGGACGAGGCCGGCGCGCCATCCAAGACCTGCTGGATTTCCTCCCCCGAATCGTTTCTGTCCGGCGCGATAGCGAAGTGGTTGAAATGCCCGCCGAGAATCTTCAATTAAGGGACGTGGTAATCGTCAAGCCGGGCGGGCGTATCCCGGTCGACGGCCTGGTGCTGAGCGGTCGATCTTTCGTGGAGCAGGCAGCCATCACGGGCGAGGCAATGCCGGTTGAGAAATCGCCTGGAAGTGCGGTCTACGCAGGAACCATCAATCAATCGGGAGCCTTGGAAGTCAGAGCGGAGAAATTAGGACGCGACACGACGTTCGGGAGGATTATCGAAGCCGTCGAACGTGCTGAGAAATCGCGGGCTCCGATTCAGAAGACAGCCGACCGTCTCGCCGGCTACCTGGTGTACTTCGCCCTGGGCGCTGCGATTTTAACTTTCATCATCACTCACAATGTGCGCTCGACGATTTCAGTTGTAATCGTCGCCGGAGCCTGCGGCATCGCAGCGGGAACGCCTCTCGCCATTTTGGGAGCCATCGGCCGGGCCGCCCATCAGGGCGTGATTATTAAGGGCGGCCTCTACCTGGAAGCACTTGCCGAAGTCGACACTGTGCTGCTCGACAAAACCGGCACACTGACTTTCGGAACACCTCAAATCCGGGAGGTAGTGTCAGCCGACGGTTTTACCGAGCAAGATATTCTGGCCGCCGCTGGAATCGCGGAACGCAAGTCTGAGCATCCCCTCGCCAAAGCGATTATCGCGCGCGTGACCGATCTGGCTCTACCGGTGGATGAACCCGATCAGTTTGCTTACGCGCCCGGAAAAGGCGTTACTGCGAATTACCGCGGAGAAGAAATCGTCGTCGGCAGCCGTAGCCTCCTTATGGAACGAGGGTTGAAAAGGATTCTGCCTGTCAACGGTCAAGGCGCTGGCGGAGTTTCCGAAGTCTATGTCGCCCGCGGTGGGCAGGTGCTGGGCACAATCCGGATTGCCGATGTCCTGCGCCCCGAGGCCAAAAGTGCGGTTGCCGCAATGCGAGCGATGGGACTGAAGACGATCTTGCTCAGCGGGGACGCACAGCCAGTAACTACGTTGGTGGGTCGTGACCTCGGCGTCGACGAAGCTGTAGGAGAACTTCTGCCAGATCAGAAAGCGCGTTGGGTCACCGAGCTTCGCGGAAAGAATCGCAAAGTCGCGATGGTCGGGGACGGCATCAACGATGCGCCGGCGCTGGTTCAGGCCAACGTTGGAGTTGCCATGGGATCGGGCACGGACGTCGCCCGGGAAAGCGCCGACGTCATCTTGATTGGAAGCGATCTCGCTAAGTTTGTCGAAGCATTGCGGATTGCGCGGCGCTGTCGCGGCATCATCATGCAAAACTTCACTGGCACGCTGGTAGTGGACAGCATAGGGGTCGGAATGGCGGCTTGCGGCCTTCTAAATCCGCTGCTGGCGGCTTTCATTCATGTCACCTCGGAGCTGGCGTTCATTCTGAATTCCACCAGATTGCTGCCGCGGGAGTCTTCAGTATGAACGCGCACCGAGAATACCCCCTCGAAACGAAGCGCCTCGTGATCGGGCAGGTCACGATCTGCCGGGGCTGTTGTTGCGGCAACACGGAAAATGGGCAGCCGAAAGTTCCGGTTGAATGGCTTAAGAGCGAATGGCGGAAGCGTGGACTGTTGAAGCGAGTCCAGTTAACCATCAGCGGTTGTGTCGGGCCATGCGACGTGCCCAATGTGGTTGTGATCACTAGCTCATCCGGCACGGAGTGGTTAGGGAATATCGACAAGGTTGAGCAATATCGCAGCCTGCTGGAATGGGCTGTCCGGTGCAGGGATGCAGGCGAGATGTTGGTTCTGCCGTCCGAGTTTCACCGCTGTAGAATCAGTCCCTTTGTTGTTAGAGCGCAAAGTGCATTTGTTTCGCGTTCGTTCAAGAGTAAAGATTCGCGTGAAGCTGCCATGAATGAAAGCCCAGTTTGAGACTGCCTGACATGCGGAAAGCGTCGCGACCTAACCTCGGAAATCCACATCGAGCAACCGTTGCGCAGTCTCGTGTCCTTCTTGACGAGGTGAGGCGCAGCGGCCTGGCGGCGATCTTCGCGAGAAACCACAATCGGAGAAAAAGCACGCAGGGTCGACGAGAAACGATTCAACTCCTCCTGATCATTTTGAGCTCCATCGTTGCTGCAATAGCAGGTCTTTACGCAGGCGTCACGTCTTCCCATCACCATGAGCACTAGCTTTGCATAACAGAAACACTGATGGCGTGTGATCGCAAATTCGTCTTGGGCGGCCGCACGGAACCACGGCCGAAAGCTGGATTACCAGTTGTTCGACTTTTCGTGAACAACCGCGATTGCAGAATCAGGCATCATAATTGCATCCGCTTCCTGTTTCGGTGTAGATTCATTTAGCTGCTGTAGGTTCGCTTGCATGCGGTCGATCTCGAAATCGATAGCCTTGATGTGCCTGTTGCTGACATTGTTGTCAGCGGTAGCGTTGGTTGCGCATCACCATTCGAGCGCGGCCGAGGCGGCAAAGTGTACGGTTTGCGTCGCTGCCCATTCAGCTTCCCCCAAGACCACTTCTGTACTGCCGAACACAACCTTTGTTCCAGTAGCTACCTTTCACCCAAAGCCAGTTTCTGCCAAGCAGCGCCTGGTCGCCTTCGCGCTGTGTGTCCGCCCGCCTCCTAGCGTCTGAACATCAGTCTTCAGCCTGTGCATGTGTAATGCGATTCATGTCCCCATGAACCGTGATTCTGATGGTTTGGACCTAATTCTATTTGGAGGAATTCATGCTGGCTTCTTACAAGAAGTCGCTTCGTGCGACTTATATAGCGGTTTTTTATTTGGCGCTGGGTTTTCATGCCCAGGCGCAGTCGAGTGGAACTTCCGCATCCAT
>Ga0209415_10001939_pt1 | contig 39202 bp, 30 predicted proteins | sample PeaSoiSIISIP2007_FD_187696 | JGI IMG/M metagenome (GOLD analysis project Ga0209415, IMG submission 187696) | Peat soil microbial communities from Weissenstadt, Germany - SII-SIP-2007 (SPAdes) (version 2) | ecosystem: Environmental > Terrestrial > Soil > Wetlands > Peat | place: Germany...
CTGTTGGCCAGTGTCGTGGCCACCCGCACCCTGGTGCACCTCCACCCGTGGCAGGACCAGTTCGTCATCTCCGGTCTCGTCTGCATGGTGGTAGTCGCCATTGCGTTTGTCGCCCTGCGCGAGCTCTCCCCCCAACTCCGCGACCAACTCATGGTGTCGGACAACGAGCGCGCTCTCGTCGATGCGCGCGCCAAAGGTATCGATGTAGAGAAAGCCACGCGGCACCCCATGAGGTCCATGCTGCGTCTGGACCTCATCGCCTCGTCCCTCGGGATCTCGGTGTTCCTCCTCATTTACTATGCGTCGGTGAGCGTGCTCACGCTGTATTGGGTAGTGATTTTCAACCGCACCACTGCCGACGCCAACGGCATCAACACCTGGTACTGGGCGTGCATGTCCACGATGCTGGTGGTGTTCGGCATCCTTTCCGACCGGCTGCGCGTCCGCAAGCCGTTCATGCTCGTCGGCGCGATCGGAACGATGGTCATGACGATCGTGCTACTGAATCAGATCGACCACCCGACCACCGGGTACTACTCCAACGTCTTCGTGGTCGTCCTCCTCGGCCTGTTCATCGGTGCGGCGTACACGCCGTGGATGGCCGGCTACACCGAGGCCGTCGAGGCCCACAACCCGGCGCTGTCGGCCTCGGGGTTGGCGGTGTGGGGGTGGGTGCTCCGCATCGTGGTGGCCCTGTCGTTCATCGTCTTGCCCCGGGTCATCACCACGTCCACCACCCTCGTGGACAACCAGAATGCCGCCACGAACCTGCAGACCTTCGAGCTCGCCCAGCCCTATGTCCCCGCCACCGGCAACCTCCACCCGAAGGCCGCGCCGGCAAGCGTCATCACGTCGCTCAAGGCCATGCAACCCTATGGTCCCGGACAGGCACTGGCGGCGCTGCTCCAGACCTACGGCAAGACCCACGACGTCATGGCGGGCATGGCGGCCGTGCCCGCCTCGCTCAAGATCCAGGTTCAGGGCCTGCTGGCCTTCTCGCCCCTTGCCACCGACATCCAAGCCGGGCGTCCGGTCTCCGAAGCCCAGGTCGCGGCGGTGCACGCCAGCTCGCCTCAGCTCGCCACGCTGCTCAGCGTCGAGAAGAAGGTGATCCCAGCCCAGAAGGCGTCGAGCAATGAGTGGAAGCGGTGGTGGTGGGTGTGTGTCGCCGGGCAGCTCGTGTTCCTCGTGCTCGTGTTCTTCATGCGGGGACGGTGGAGCCCAAGGGCAGCCAAGGCCGACTTCGACCAGCACGAGCAGCTCGTGGCGGTCGAGCTCGCCAAGCTGCGAGGAGGCGAGCCCGAGCCCGTCGAACCTGTGGCGGTCCCGGTGTTGGCACCCACCGGCACCGAAGACGGTGCGCTATGGGTGCGCTAGGCGGGCGCGCCGGTGACAGCTCAGCTCGTCTCACGTCGATCAGGGGGATAGGGAGAGGGTCATGAACGACACACCACCCATCGTGATCGAAGGCGCCACCGTCATCGACGCCTTCCGTGCCAATGTACGGACGATCCCGGGTCGCCCGGCTCTGCGCCGCCGTGCGCATGTCGGGTGGGAGATCTTGACGTGGGCGGACTACGGACAGGGGGTCGACGAGGTCACCGCCGGCCTGGCGGACTTCGGCATGGGCCCCGGCGAGCGGGTCGCAATCCTGTCGGCAAACCGGGTCGAGTGGCATCTGGCCGACGTCGGGGCGCTCGCCAACGGGGCCGTGACGGTGCCGATCTACCCCACGAGCTCCGCCGAGCAAGTGGGTTATGTCCTCAACCACAGCGGGGCGCGTTTGTGCTTCGTGGAGAACGATGAGCTCCTGGCCAAGGTGCTCGAGGTGCGCGACACCCTTCCCAAGCTCGACCGGGTGGTGGTCTTCGACGACGGAAAACGTCTGGACGACCCGTTCCTAGTGGGCTTCGCCGAATTGCGAGCCGTGGGAGCGGGCCGCCTGCAACGGGAGCCGGGGATCGCCGAGGAGCGGGCGTCGGGTGTCGTTCCCGAACAGACCGCCACCTTCGTCTACACGAGCGGGACCACGGGCCCTCCCAAGGCGGCGATGTTGACGCACGCCAACATCATGTGGACGATTCGAAGCGCCGCCTCGTTGGTCCACCTGTCGTCCGGCGAGCGCTTCTTGTCGTTCCTGCCTCTGAGTCACGTTGCCGAGCGCGGCATGAGCGAATTCGCCCCCATCACCATCGGCGGCGAGACGTGGTTCGCCCGGAGCCTGGCGACGGTCGCCGAGGACCTGCTCGACTGCCGGCCCACCGTGTTCTTCGCGGTGCCCAGAGTGTGGGAAAAGCTTCGGATGGCGGTGCTGGCGAAGCTGGAAGACAGGCCGTGGCTCACGAGACAGGTGGTCGGGCGTTATGTCGAGTTGGGCCGGCGCCTCGAGGCCGAGCGGGAGGCGGGGAGGGGCCCCGCTCCATGGGAGACGATGCCTCGCGAGCTGCTCGACGCGGCGGTGGGGGCGAGGATCCGCCAGGAGATCGGCCTCGACCGGGCCCACATCCTGATCACCGCGGCCGCTCCGATCCACCCCGACCTGGTCCGCTGGTTGCATGCCATCGGGCTTCCCGTCATCGAGCTCTACGGCCAGACCGAGGTGTGCGGGCCCACCACGTGCAACCCCCCAGAGGACAACCGGGTGGGTACCGTCGGGCGGGCCCTTCCCGGGGTTCGGGTGCGCGTCGCCGACGACGGGGAGGTCCTCGTCCAGGGGGGCAACGTGTGCGCCGGGTACTTCAACGACCCCAAGGGCACAAAGGCGCTTATCGACGACGAGGGTTGGATGCACTCGGGAGACCTCGGGACACTCGACCCCGACGGATATCTCCGCCTCACGGGTCGGAAGAAGGACCTCATCATCACCGCCGCCGGTCAGAACATCGCTCCGCAGGACATCGAGATGGAACTGAAGAGCCACCCGCTCGTCGCCGAGGCCGTTGTCGTCGGCGAGGGCCGACGCTACCTGAGCGCGCTGCTGGCGCTCGACGCCGAAGCGCTCGGGGAGTGGGCCCATGAGCGGGGCAAGGTGGCCGATTACGAGAATCTGGCCGGGGATCCCGATCTCCGGGACGAGATCGACACCCTCGTGGCCCAGGTGAATGCTCGGCGCTCCCGGGTGGAAGGGATCCGCAAGCACCGGATCCTGGCCCACGAGCTGACGGTCGCGGCCGGTGAGCTCACCCCGACGCTCAAGGTCAAGCGGGCGGTAGTGTGCGAGACCAACCGCGATCTCATCGAAGAGATGTATGCCGAGACTTTGTGACGGTTTGGGGACGGATCGACCGCGCTTGCCCGGCGGCGACCGGCGAATGAGGAACGGGATGTGGTGAACCTCCCTCCACCTCGCGAGGTCGACGTCCCCGTCGTGGATCTGGCCCGCTTGCAACCGCTCATCGGAGAGCAGCGCTATAGCGCGCTCGTCGGCGAGGCAGCTCGTACCCGGGCCGCCCTCCGAGGTTGCACGGTGTGGAACGTCAACTCGACCGCCACCGGCGGGGGGGTGGCCGAGATGCTACAGGTGCTCGTCGGCTACATCCTTGGCGTCGGAGTCGCCGTGCGCTGGCTCGTCATCGCCGGAGACCCCGCCTTCTTCAAAGTCACCAAACGTCTCCACAACCGACTCCACGGTGTCCCCGGTGATGGAGGTTTCCTGGGAAACGCCGAGGCAGGCGTCTACGAGTCCGTGACGTCGGCCAACGCCAGAGCCATCGCGCCGCAGATCCGGCCCGCCGACGTGGTCATCCTGCACGATCCTCAGACGGCCGGGCTGGCGGCGCCGTTGCAGGCCGCCGGTGCCATCGTGGTGTGGCGATGTCACGTCGGCGCCGGGGCGCTCAACCAGTGGACCGAGGAAGCCTGGGACTTCCTGCGCCCGCATCTGGGGACCTGTGACGGCTTCGTGTTCACTCGCCGGCAGTACGTGCCGCCCTGGGTTCCAACGGAGCGGGTGTCGATCATCCCCCCTTCGATCGACCCGTTCTCACCCAAGAACCAGGAGCAGTCCCCCCCCCAGAAGCTGAGGATCATGGCGGCGATGGGCCTGGTCGACGCAGCGTCCACAGGGGAGGCGACCTTCACCCGTCGGGACGGCTCGGTAGGTCTCGTCACCAGGCGGGCAACCGTCGTGGCCGACGGGCCGTTGGATGTCTCGGCTCCTCTCGTGGTCCAGGTGTCGCGGTGGGACCACTTGAAGGACATGGAGGGGGTGATGGCAGGTTTCGCAGCGCGGGTGGCAGGCCGAGGGCGCGCTCAGCTGGCTCTGGTGGGCCCCGACGTCGATGACGTCACCGATGACCCCGAAGGTCACGAGGTGCTCGAGCAGTGCATCGACAGGTGGAGCGCCCTGCCTCCTCTCCAGCGCCGCCACATCCGCCTCGTGATCCTCCCTATGGACGACGGAGACGAGAACGCCGCCATGGTCAACGCCCTGCAACGTCATGCCACCGTCATCGTCCAGAAGAGCCTGGCCGAGGGGTTCGGCCTGACGGTGGCCGAAGGCATGTGGAAGGCCAAGGCCATCGTGGCATCGGCGGTGGGCGGCATCGTCGACCAGGTGGTCCCGGGGACAGGTGTGCTGCTCGACGATCCCGATGACCTCGATGTGTTCGGTGACACATTGGCATCGCTGCTCGATGGCGCCGAGGAAACCTTGCTCATGGGACAGAATGCGCGACGCCACGTCTTGGAGAGCTACGTGGGTGACGAGCACCTCATACACTACGGCACTCTCATGGAGCGACTAAAGGCGCGCTGACAGAGCCCTCGCTCGGCGTCTACGCATCGGGGGGGCTGGCGTGAATGATCCGGCCCGTCACCTTTCGAGGAATGATCTTGAGCCAGCGGTCCGCGGGCGGGGGTGCCCATGAATGGACGGTCAGCGCACGCAGGGCCTCCGAGCGCTCGTCGATCGACGAGGAGATGTCCTCACCGATCCCCTGGACCAGCACACTCCATCCCACACCCTTCTCCCAGTCGACATGGTCGACTTCGAAACTCACTGCGTTCAGCGGCGCATGAAAGACCTTGGCCCCCTTGTTCGTTTGAAGAACGACCGTTTCCCCGTCCAGCGCGAACCGCATGGGCAACACGACAGGGACTCCGTTCACCACCACACCGAGTCGACCGAGGCGTTGCGTTGCCATCCGAGTGAGACACTCGTCATGCCCAAGTTCCTCAATCTTGCCCCTGTGGTCCATGGTCGATCCTCTCTGTCACGAGACGAGACGTCTCACTCAGAATGTATATGTGAAAATCCCGGGGCGAGTCTCGGCGTCCACTTGTCGTCCGTGTTGCCGGGAACGAACCCCCAGAGCCTGACCCTGTCGTGGATCTCGGTCATCGGAGGGCTTACATGTGTTGCCGCGACGCGTTCATTGGGGGGAAGCTCCTTCTCGTGGGCGTCAGCTCTCGGACCTGTCATGGTGCGCGATCCATCCCCCGGGCGCTGTGATAAGTACCGGCGCATCCGATCCCATTCGGACGCGAAGGTTCGAGCTGCAATCCACGTGGACAGCGTCACTCCGGCAGCGCAGACTCACTCGGGTGCCGTGCCACTGCAACGTGATGCGCAGCTCATCCCACTGGCTGGGAATGTGAGGGTCGAGAACGAGGGCGTCGTCGTCGGGGTTGGTGACTCGAACTCCGGCGAATCCCAGCACGACCGCATGCCACAACCCTGCCAGTGCTGCGAGGTGCAGGCCGTCCGCGGTGGTGCCGGCGGAATCGTGGAGATCGATCCTCTGGGCGACGTCGAGCAGTTCGATCGCTTCTTCCAGTCGTCCGGCCCTGGCCAGCAGGCCGGCGTGAATCGCCGGCGAGAGCGAGCTCCCGTGCGCGGTCCTTGGCAGGTAGTGGTCGAGGTCACGCTCAAAGCTCTCAGGATCGAGCGCATCGGGGATCATGTGGTGCGCCATGAGCACATCGGCCTGCTTGATGATCTGCGAGCGAGCCACACGCCCGTGGCCGAGGACCCGGTCGGCGGCGAGGGGAACCGGGCCTACCTCTGCGACGAGGAGTGGCTCGAGATCGTCGTAGCCGGAGAACTGCACGTGACGACCGGACTCCGGGTCGTACCCGTCGGCGAGGGTGTCAGCGAGGGATCGCCACCGCTCGCTCTCGGTCCTCTCCGGTGCCGCGTCCGCCCGGCTCACGAGCTGTGCCGCCCGATTTAGGTTCCACGCCGCCAGCTGGTTGGTAAAGGCGTTGTCGTCGACGTCCTCGTGGTATTCGTCGGGGCCGATGACGCCATCGATGTGTCCGACCCCGGCTGCATCGAGGCGCACCCGGCTTGCCCAGTACCGAGCTGTTTCGATCAACAGGGGGCGTCCGGCGCCTTCCAGGAAATTCCAGTGACCCGACCAGGCGGCGAACTGCCACGCCGCCCACGCCACGTCTGCGGTGATGTGCTCCTCGAGTTCGCCGGTGTGGATGGCGACAACTTCACCCCTTCCATCGATGGCCTCCTTGGGCGCGACGTCGTCACCCCGAGAGGCCGACTCCCAAGGAAAGCGCGCTCCACTCAGCCCGAGCCGGGCGCTTTGTTCCCTGGCGGCGGGAAGCCGTCGGATCCGGTATTCGAGCATGGCGCGCGCCGCGGCTGGGTGCGTGGCCGCCAGGACCGGCAACACATAGACGTCCGCATCCCAAAAGACGTGTCCGCCGTACCCCGGACCCGTCAGGCCTCGCGCCCCCACGGCGGCTTCGCCGCCATCGGCCACCGACCCCATCAGGTGGAAGATCGCCAGCCGGATCGCCCTCGTGAGCTCTGGATCGCCGACCACTTCCACGTCGGCCTCGTCCCAGCGTGCCGCCCACGCTGCTCTGTGCTCGGCGAGAAGCCCGGGCGCACCGATGTGGCTCGCCACCTGTTGTGACTCGAACTGCACATCGTCGCGTGTCTGAGGGTCGGTACGCCCGTAGGAACCGATGCGAAGAAGGCCGAGCGTTTGTGGGCCTCCCGGTGACCTGGGCTGGACCTCGCGGCGCGTCTCGACGACGCAGCTCACCTCGCCCCCGAACGTGACCCGGTCCCGCTCGAGCTCCCTGCCGCCGTTGACCTCGAGGACGGTGGACGGTGCGGCAGCCACGAGCACCACGGTGCCCGGACGGGCCAGGCACGCCCAGCGGGCCGAGCACAGCGTAAGGCCATCCGCTGTCTCGACACTCCGCCACAGCACGCCCGATCGGAGATCGAGCACCCGGGTGCCTGGTGGAAAATCGCCTCGCAATGACAAGGTGGTCCATGTGGGCACCGCCAGCAACGACTCCGAACCATCGCCTCGACTTTCGTAGACACCGGAGACGAACACGTCAGAGATACCGACGGTGTCCTCTTCCAACCGCCCCCGGGTGCCCGTGACTCCGTCAGCCACTGTCATGAGGGCTTCATAGACGCCGCCCGAACCCGGTGGTGTGTCGTCGACGACCAGCATCCAGGGTGAGGAGTCGGGGGCCGGCCGCTCGGTGAGGACCCCGACTACCTCGGTCGGACGGGGACTCGGATTCACCTCGTCGCCACCTGATGGCGCACCGGCCCTCACGGGGGCGAAACGTGAACGGAACCCGATCGTGTGACGTCGGGGTCAGATGTGGTCTTGCCCAGAGGGAATCGACGTCCCGTCACCACGTCCAAGCGAACGACGAAGATCATGTCACCGGGAGAGGGTACCAAGGGTGTCGGCGCCACCTCGGCGATCGCATGGAGCTCGGACTCCTCCAACGGCGTCGCCAAGCCACGCACGAGCACGCTCCACGCCTCGTGGGCGTCCCGGTCCACATCGTCGACCTCGAAGGCGACGAGCGAGCCGGAAATGATGTCGAGCAAGTGGCCCGATCCGAGACGTATCACGATGCGGCGGTCGTGATACGTGAAGTTCACTGGTTGGATGATCGGCGCCTGCGCGGTCGAGATACCCAAGCGCCCGGTCAATCCCTTCTTCGCCGCGGTGGCGAGCAACCGGACGCATTCGGCGAGGGGGAGCAATTCTGACCCACGTTCATCTGTCCACATGTGAAAAGCGTTGCACGACTCGCCCAACGTACCCAGGGCCTTTGGTCCCCTCCTGGCGCCGGCTCCCTGTCTTTCGAAGATCACCGATCGGCCTGTCCACCCTATCGAGGAGGCGTCCTCGCCACCCCTCGAGGAGTCCTTGCCCCAGGTGCGGATCAGGGGTCCGGAGCAAGGTCGAGGAGCTCCTCGAGGTCACCCACCACCATGTCCGCTCCGGCTTCAGTGAGTGCGGGAACACTTGCGCGTCGGGCCACTCCGATGACCAGTCCGAATCCACCGGAGCGCCCGGCTTCGACGCCTGCGGGCGCGTCCTCGACGACGGCACCTCGGGCCGGCTCCACCCCGAGCAGCGAAGCGGCATGGAGGAATGTATCGGGAGCCGGCTTGCCGCGGAGGTGCTCTTGCCGAGCCACCCGGCCGTCGACAGTGACGTCGAAGAGCTTGGTGATATGGGCCGCTTCGAGCACAGCCATGCAGTTCTCGCTGGCAGACACCACGGCGGTGCGACGTCCGGCCGTTCGGAGTCGTTTCACCAGTGCCACCGATCCGGGGAACACCGTCACGTGCCCGGCCAGACGTTCGAGCACGAGTGCGTTCTTTCGGTTGCCCACACCGCAGACCGTCTCTCTCTCAGGTGGGTCGCTTCGACGGCCTTCTGCAAGGGTGAGCCCCCGCGAGGACAGAAAGTCCCGGACGCCGTCGTAGCGGGGCTTGCCGTCGACGTAACGCTCGTAGTCGTCGACCTCGTCGAAGGCCCGGAACACTCCCTTCCGGTCTGCGAAGTGCATAGCCAGGACCTCGTCGAAGGCTGTCTTCCAGGCCGCGGCATGCACGCGAGCGGTATCGGTAAGTACGCCGTCGAGGTCGAAGAGCCACGCTTCGATGTCGGACAAAGAACGCTTGAGGTTATCCGGAGGAGCCACTCGATGCCCAGGACCATTCTTGCCGTACGGTGGAGAGGCCATCAGTTCGATTTCGCGGGTTTGCCCACGGGCCTGCCTCATGTTGTCTGGAACATCATGAAACCTGGAGATTGTCGGCTGAAGGGGCAAAGGTCCTGTTTCGGAGCTGTTTGAATCAGCAGCAGGCCGGCGACACTCGGCATGGGACGCTGGCTACGACGATATAGGAGGCTCATCCTTCTCGGAACGGACAACCGAGACACCCCGCCAACAAGCTCCATGGGACGCCCCGGCGGAGCTCTGAAGGCTGGCACGCGTATCTCCCAGACCGTGGGAACGCTCACCCCTCGATCCCAAGTCGAACTGCAGGCGGTGACGCACCGATTTGGGACTTTCGGCCCTGATCCAGTGCGATCCCAGCTGCCGATTCAGATGTCGTGGCTCGCTCGGACCCTCGCCCCCCCAAAGCTGTTCGACAGAGACAACTGTTCGTCGTCGGGTCGATGTTGGCGGGATTGATGACCCTTGTCTTCTTGTTTTGGATCGTCTTCCGCATCGACGGGGCACGGGCCACAGACGGCGTCGATGACATCGGCGAACTGGTCGCGGCGTTGTGTGCCGCCCTCATGTGTGGTGCGGCAACCCGGCGAGTCTCGGTGGGCCGGACCAGTTGGGCACTCCTGGCGGCATCAAGTTTGGCTTGGGCAATCGGAGAAGCGCTTTGGAGCTACTACGACCTCATCAAGGGCGTCCAGGTGCCGTTCCCTTCGCTGGCGGATGTCGGCTTCCTTGCCGCCATCCCGCTGGCGTGCGCCGGGCTCCTGCTCTTCCCGAGCTCGAACCAACGCACCTCTCGTCGCGTCCAGGGTTTGCTTGACGGTTGCATCATCGCCACCGCACTGCTCTTTGCCAGCTGGGCGACGATCCTTGGGCCTCTGTACCGATCTCACCAGGGCGGCGTGCTCAAACAAGTCATCTCACTCGCGTATCCGATGAGCGATGTCGTGATGGTGTCCTTGGTGGTGATCTTGCTCGCACGGGCCGGACGCCGGGAATGGATCAGTTTGGGCCTCGTCATGACGGGCGTGGTCGCCTTCGCCGCCGCCGACAGCTCCTTTGCCTATCTGACGGAGGTCAACAACTACGGAAGTGGGAACTTTCTCGATACCGGCTGGGTTGCCGGATACCTGCTGATAGGTCTGGGGGCACTGTGGGCGATGACCTCACCATCGCGTCGCGTCGAACAGACCGAGGTTTCCACAATGTCGGTGCTGGCGCCCTACCTTCCGGTGCTCGTCGTGCTGGCCGTGACATCGATTCAGCTACTGCGTGGGCGCCACATTGAGCCCGTCGCGTGGGTCATGGCGTTTGTGCTGGTAGTCCTTGTCCTTGGCCGCGAAGTCCTGCGTTTGTGGGATCAGGCGAGGGCCTCGAACCGACACGCCTACGCCATCCAAGCGGCAGATGAGGCTATACCGCCTCATGATGCCGACGCCGTGTTCGTAGGTCGGCACACGTGATGAGTGGATATCGTCCTATGCCAGGATCGAGTTCCTCATCAGTGCGAATCTCCCCGCCATTCGCTCTGAACTCGCCGCCAAGAAGTCTCATGAGCTCCTCCCGCCCCGTCGGCAGTGCCAGCGGGAGACGACTGACTGCTTGGATCGTTCGCACGATCATTCTCGCGACGACCGCGTTCGCAATTCTTGACCTCTCCCTTCTCGTGTCGTCCGTCCGTCACTGATCAGGGGCAAGCCAAGAGAAGACCGTCACCGTTGCTTCCAGCTCGATGCCGAACATCCCTGCCTGGCCAATGCAGCACCCCGAGATGGCAACTGTCTTGTGGTCGATTGGGCTCATTGCGGTCTTCGCCCCGTTGGCGGTCCGCCTGTACCGGCGCAAGGTCGTGCGATAGGTGACCCAATCCCCCTCAGCGCGCGGACGTAGAGCGGGTCAGTTCGTGGAGCCCGACCGGATGGGAGCCAATACAGCACGGCAGTACCCACCCCCGTAGGATCAGCTTCGTGTGATCGGAGGGGTTCAATGGTGGACGGCGAAAGAGAGGACCAGACGGCACCTTCGAGTCAGGTAGGCGGTGAGGGTCACGCCCCCAGCCCACCTCCCCACTACTTGCCGCTCCCTGCTCCGCCTGGGGCCGGCATGACCCCGGGGCCGCCACCGATTTCCTCGGCCGACCGCGTGCATGCGGCGTGGCAACGCCGCGGCGAGACGGACTACATCTTCGACTATTGGACGGCATTGGGGTGGACGATCCTCACCATCGGGATCTACGGCCTCTACGTCTTCTATCAGTTGGTTCGCCGCATGAGGGATCACAACATGCGGCGCGTCGAGCTGCTCGATGCCGCCCTTGTCTTCGGTTGGGAAGAGGCCGGGCGACGGGGATTGCAGCAGGAGCTGACTCCGTCGTTCCAGCGAGCTGAGGCCCACATGGCGGTTCTCCGGCGCATGACAACGGACTTCCGTGATCCCGTCATCTGGCTGATCCTCTCCATCGTGGCGCGAGGGATCGTGGAGCTCATCGCGTTCGTCCTTTTGGATCAGGATCTCGTGAAGCACGATCGTTCTGAAGTCGGCGTCGAGTACGAGCTGTCGTTGATCTTCGGCCGCATGGGCCAAGCCGTGATCGAACCGAATCAGGGTCGGGTGAAGGGTCAGAACAACTACGCCGGGCGGATCGTGGCGACCGTGTTTACCCTTGGCATCTATTTGTTCTGGTGGTACCACGACCAGATGGTCGAGCCCAACCGCCATTTCCAGACCAACTGGGTTCAGGAGGACAGCTTGGTCGCGGCCGTGCGCGCGCTTCGCTGACGGCACTCAGACACGTAGGCACTTAGGTACGTAGGCACCGATCGTCGTTCGTTCAGAGGTCCGAGCGCGCCGATCGGCGGGTCGACGCCGTCCTTCTCGGCCCCGGAGTCATGCCAGGTTCCGGTCCTTCGGACCCGTTAGTGCTCGAGCAGACGGAGCGCCAGGCGCCTGCCGCGGCCCTGCTTGATGGCGAGGGCGATCCAGAGTTGGAACAGCGCGTCGATGAGCACCTCCTGGTCCTCACCGACAAAGACGGGGCGCAGTCCCACCCCCTCGATGACGGTTTCGACCGTGGCGCGGTCGCCTGCGGGCGCGGAGAAGAACATGTCAGCCCGTCCTTCGGCGAACACAGGGTCGGCCATGTTCTCACCACCGAGGGTGTTGAAGGCACGTGCATACCGAACAGAGGAGGGCAGCATGGCCCGAGCGTTCGAGACGGCCTCACCCATTCTGTTGGTGGCATCGATGACGAGCTTGCCGGCAAGATCGGATTCGAACGAAGCAGCGATGTCGGCAACCGCCGCGCCCGGAACCGCGAGGATGATGACGTCCGCTCGAGAGAGGGCATCTCCGAGTGCGACCACGGTGGCGTAGGGAACGGCCACGTCATCGTCAGCAGGGTGTCGGGAGCCGAAGGTGACGTGGTGACCGGCGAGCGCCAGGGCTCGACCAAGGGTGGTGCCGATGAACCCTGTGCCGATAATGGTGATGTCCACGGGTCTCCTTTCACCTGTGGGCAAGCGTCAGGACGGCGGCCCCGTTCACGTCGTCATGGGCCAGGTCCGCCAGCGCCTGATCGGCCCGGTCGAAGGGGTAGGGGGTGGTCGACACCCTCAGGCCGATGCGAGCCGCGACCTCGAGGAACTCGTCGCCGTCGTGACGGGTGTTGGCCGTCACGCTGCACAGCGTGCGTTCCTCGAAGAGATGGCGTTCGTAGTCGAGGGTCGGGATATCTGTCAGGTAGATGCCGGCGATGGCCAGTGTCCCCCCCCGGTCGAGGGCCGTTAGGGCGGGTGGAACGAGTGTGCCCACGGGGGCGAACAGGATGGCGGAATCAAGGGGCTCGGGTGGGGCGTCGTCGGCTCCACCCACGCTGGACGCGCCCAGCCGAAGGGCGAGCTCGCGTGCCGCGGCCGAACGGGTGAGCACGTGCACCCGGGCCCCTTGGGCGATGGCGACCTGGGCGGTCAGGTGGGCGGACCCTCCGAATCCGTAGATCCCCAGCCGGCCTCCGGGAGGGAGGCGGGACTGGCGAAGCGCCCGGTACCCGATGATGCCCGCACAAAGAAGCGGGGCGGCCTCCTCGTCGGTGAACGCGGCCGGGATCGGGTAGGCGTAGCGTTCGTCGACGACCACGTACTCCGCGTAGCCGCCGTCGAGATCCCAGCCGGTGAACCGCGGGGAGATACAGAGGTTCTCGCGTCCTGTCGTGCAGAACCGGCACGTCCCGCACGTGTGCGCCAGCCACGGGATGCCGACCCGAGCACCTTCCCCGAAACGCACACAGTCGGACCCGACGCCCTCGACGGTTCCGACGACCTCGTGCCCCGGGATCACGAGGTGACGTTTGGGGACGAGATCTCCTTCGGCGAGATGGAGGTCGGTGCGACACACCCCGCACACCCGCACCCGCACACGGATCTGTCCGCGACCCGGGACTGGAACGGGTCGGCTGATCTGTGTCAGGGGTTTGCCGTCGATGGGTCCGGGCGAGTCGACAGCCCATGCCTGCATCGTCTCGGAGGTCATCGGCGGCTCTCGATGGGGTGACGGGGTTCGTTCGGCTCGCCACCGGAGAGGGCGGAAGTGTCCCTTGAGCCCGGGAGCGATGGCTGTCTCACGCTACTTCCGAAGGCGGTCCCTCGCCCCATGGTTCGAGGCGCTTGCGGCCCTCACACCCTGGTCCCTGCACCCGGGCGCGCCGGGCCGGTCTGTTTCAGTCGCCCTGTAGATCACGCCGGGCGAACCCGATCGCACCCACGACGGCGCTCACGGCCCCGACGGCGATCAAGGTCCCGTCGACGCTCCAGTCCGGCGCCACGGCGGGGGCCGCCGCCATCTGGTGGAAGACCGACGTGTCGAGGACCCAATGGCTCAGAGCGCCGATTCCGCCCACGATCTCGACGAGCAGGGACCACGTGAGCACGCCGTAGGTCACCACCGACGTGGCACGTGGCCACAAGCCCATGGTGAGGGCCCCGATCCCCAGGATGCACAGCGCGGGGGGGATGATGTTCAGGCCGGCGTCGAGTGAGGTTGTGAACCCCACCTGCGCGTGCTCGCTCGCCGTCCCGAGCCAGGTGAAGACGCCGGCGAGCACGCCGCTCACCGCCAGGACCGAGGTCGCCACCAAGACGCGTCCGAAGAACCATGCCGTTCGGGACACGGGCCGGACGATGAGGTGCTCGAGGCGGCCTCCGGCTTCCTCGGCCCTCGCCGCAGTGACCAGAGCGGCTCCACTGAACGCGACCAGGAGTGCCACGATCAGGAACGCCACGCCCAGGTAGGCGTCGGCGCCGGTGCCGGGGGCTCCGAGTCGCGTGAAGACCTGCTTCAACGACGAACCCGAGATGGTCGCACCGGCAGCTCGTGCCACGAGGCCCAGGAGCAGGCCCGTGACGGCGATGGCGGTCCCCCACCCGACAACGGTGGGTCGGATCAGACGAATTGCCAGTCCGGTCGGCCCGAAGAGCAGTCGCAGGCGTGGTCTGTCGGTGGTCCGGTCGGGCAGCGTACTCGCTCCCAGGTCGCGGGTCCCCGCCAGCTGGACCGCAGCCGACGCGCAGATGATCGTGAGGGCGGTGATGGGGAGCAGGGCGATCGGACGAGGTGCGGTCAAGGGCTGAAGCTCCTCGACCCACCCCAGGGGGGACGTCCAGCGCAGCCAGTGCAGACCGATGCCCGAGTCGGCCGCCATGCGCAGCGCGTAGCTCACGCCGAGAACGGTTGCCGCGTAGGCGGCCGCCTGACGGCGGGTGGGCGCCATCTGGCTCGTGAGTGCCCCGACGCCCAGGAACATCACGGCGCTCGACACGAGGGCCAACGCGAAGAACAGGGCCGGCCCCGGAGCGATGCCGACCTTCGAGGAGTGTCCGGCCACGATCGTGACGAGTGCCGTGACGACCCACAGGGCCGTGACGCCCAGGGCGAGGCCGCACAGCGCCTGGACGGCAGCTCCTCTTCTCGTGGTCTGGCCCGACAGCAGGATCTCCCACCGCCCCGAGTCCTCCTCGCCGCGCAGGAGTCTGGTGCTGGCCAGCAGGCCCCACACGGCGCCCAGGATCATGAGGGTCATGGACGTCTTGAGCACGGTGAACCCGGCAACCGTCTGCAGACGGCTGGCGGGACCGAACAGGGCGCTCGTCGCGCTGTTCGATCCGAAGGCCATCTCCAGCTGCCGTCGCTGTGCGGGTGTCTTGTAGATCGACACGTAGCTCAGTGCCGATGACGCCACCACGACCCCGAAGACATATCCCCACAGGACACCCGAGCGGACCGCCTTTCGTGCCGTCAGGGAGCCGATCACCGTGGCCGGCGACCGGCGGACCCGTGCCGGCGCCCCGAGCGTGAGCTCAGTCACCATGGGCCACAGGTTGCGCCGACGGCTCGTCCCCGCCGTAGATGGCGAGGAAGAGCTCCTCGAGCGAAGGCTCCCGGCTCAGCACGCCCTTGACATGGGAGGCGGCCAGAACATTCAAGAGCGGTTCGATGGCACCGCGCACCTGCATGCGGACGACTTGTCCATCCTGGTGGACCGCACTGACACCGGGGACGCCGGTGAGATCCGGGATGGCGTCGTCAAACGTCACCTCGACGGTGAGCGCGGAGAGGTGCCGCATCTCGGCCAGGGTCCCCATCTCGATGAGACGTCCGTCGCGCAGGATCCCCACCCGGTCGCATAGCGCTTCGACCTCACTCATGATGTGGGAGGAAAGGAACACGGTCTGGCCGCGTCCTCTTGCCTCGTGGATGCAGGACCGGAATGCCTGCTCCATGAGCGGATCGAGCCCGTTTGTCGGTTCGTCGAGCACGAGCAGGTCGGGCCGGGTCATGAGGGCGGCGATCAAGATGATCTTCTGTCGATTCCCTTTGGAATAGGCGCGCACTTTCTTGGAGGGGTCGAGGTCGAACCGGGTGATGAGCTCCCGGCGGTAGACCTCGTCGACCCGGCCTTGCACCCGCCCCAGGAGGTGGAGCGTCTCCTCGCCCGTGAGGGACGGCCACAGGTTCGCCTCACCGGCGACGTACGCCAGCCGTCGGTGGGCTTCGACCGGGCGTCGCTGGCAGTCGAGCCCGAAGATCTCGCCACGACCGGCCGTTGGTCGGATGAGCCCGAGCAGCAACCGGATGGTCGTTGTCTTGCCGGCCCCGTTCGGTCCGAGATATCCCACCACCTCACCTCGGGGGATGTCGAGCGTGAGGTCGTCGAGGGCGTCGACATTCCCGTAGCGCTTGGTCAAGCCCTCGGTTCGAATTGCCATGGACTCCATCGGGTGTGACCTCCGCGTTCTGTTTCCAACCGGACGACTCGAGCGGCTTTGGGACCAGCCGGCGTACGACGCAATATTGCAGGCGGGGTCTCCTGCGACCTGCTCACCCCGGCCAGCACCAGTCGGTGATCTCGGGAGCGTCCTCACCGTGCTCCCGGGTGTAGCGCCGGGCTTCGAGACGGGCGTCGACCATCTGCTGGCGCAGGGCCGCCGAGGGCACCTCGAGGCCGGGGACCCGGTCGATGACGTCGATGACGAGGTGGAACCGATCGAGATCGTTGAGCATGACCATGTCGAACGGCGTGGTGGTCGTGCCCTGTTCCTTGTAGCCGCGCACATGGATGTTGGCATGGTTGGTGCGACGATAGGTAAGGCGGTGGATGAGCGTCGGATAGCCGTGGAAGGCGAAGATCACAGTACGGTCCGTCGTGAAGAGGGTGTCGAACTCGGCATCGGTCATACCGTGGGGATGCTCGGATGCGGGCTGGAGCCGCATGAGGTCCACCACGTTGACGACCCGTACCCGCAGCTCGGGAAGATGACGGCGGAGCATGTCGACTGCCGCCATGGTCTCGAGGGTGGGCACGTCCCCGCAGCACGCCATGACGACGTCGGGGACGGTCCCCGCGTCGTTCGACGCGAAGTCCCACACCCCGAGGCCCCGGGTGCAGTGCACCAAGGCCTCATCAGGAGACAGCCAGTCGTGCTCGGGCTGCTTGCCGGCCACGATCACGTTGACGTAATCGCGGCTGCGCAGGCAGTGGTCGGCGACCGACAGAAGGCAGTTGGCGTCGGGCGGCAGGTAGACCCGGATAACCGAGGCCTGCTTGTTGACCACGACGTCGATGAATCCGGGATCCTGGTGGGAGAACCCGTTGTGGTCCTGGCGCCATACGTGACTCGACAACAGATACGTGAGTGACGCCACCGAGCGCCGCCACGGAATGTGGTGGGCCGACTCGAGCCACTTGGCGTGCTGGTTGAACATCGAGTCCACGATGTGGATGAACGCCTCGTAGCAGTTGAACAGGCCGTGGCGGCCGGTCAGGAGGTATCCCTCGAGCCACCCCTGGCACAGGTGCTCGGAGAGGACCTCCATCACCCGCCCCCCCGGGGCGAGGTGATCGTCTCCCTCGAGTCTCTGCGCTTCCCAGGCGCGGTCGGTCACCTCGAAGACGTCCTGGAGGCGGTTCGACGCTGTCTCGTCGGGCCCCAGGAGACGGAAGTTCTTCGGGTTGTCCCGGATGACGTCACGGAGAAATGTGCCGAGCACCTTCGTCGGCTCGCGCCGCGTGGTGCCGGGGGCATCGACCTCCACCGCGTACGTCGACCAGTCGGGGAGCTCGAGGTCGCGCAACAGAACGCCTCCGTTGGCGTGGGGCGACGCGCTCATGCGGTGGTCACCGGTGGGAGCCAGTGCCGCCACCTCGGGTACCGGAGCGCCATCCTCGTCGAAGAGCTCCTCGGGCCGGTAACTGCGCATCCATGCGTCGAGCTGCGCCAGGTGGGCCGGGTTGGTACGGACCTCTCCCAGCGGCACCTGATGGGCCCGCCACGTCCCCTCGACGGGGACGCCGTCGACGAACTTCGGGCCCGTCCAGCCCTTGGGGGTGCGCAAGATGATCATGGGCCACGCCGGTCGGTCCCCGACCCCCCCCGAGCGCGCCGCGTCCCAGATCCGGGCGATCTCATCGAAGGCGCCGTCGAGTGCGATGGCCATGCGCCGGTGCACGAGCATGGGGTCCTCGCCCTCGGAGCCCCCGCTGACGATCCAGGGCCGGTAGCCGTATCCAGTGAACAGTGCCGACAGCTCGTCCTCGGGGATCCGGGCGAGGATGGTGGGGTTGGCGATCTTGTAGCCGTTGAGGTGCAGGATCGGGAGCACCGCACCGTCACTCACGGGGTCGAGGAATTTGTTGCTGTGCCAGCTGGTGGCGAGGGCACCGGTCTCGGCCTCTCCGTCTCCCACCACACAGGCGACGACCAGCTCGGGGTTGTCGAAGGCCGCTCCGTAGGCATGAGCGAGCGAGTAGCCGAGCTCGCCTCCCTCGTTGATCGATCCCGGGGTCTCGGGAGCGGCGTGGCTCGGGATCCCCCCCGGGAACGAGAACTGACGGAACAGCCGGTCCATGCCCGTGCCGTCTCGCGTGATGTGGGAGTACAGCTCGCTGTAGGTCCCTTCCAACCACGCGTTGGCGACCATGGCGGGCCCGCCGTGACCGGGTCCGCAGACGTAGAGGAGGTTCGTGGCTCGCTGGTTGATCACCCGGTTCAGGTGCGCATAGACGAAATTCAACCCCGGACTGGTTCCCCAATGGCCGAGAAGCCGAGGCTTGATGTGCGCGGCTCGCAGGGGCTCGCGCAGCAAGGCGTTGTCGAGTAGGTAGATCTGGCCGACCGCGAGATAGTTGGCGGCCCGCCAGTAGGCGTGCAGCGAAGCGAAGTCCTCAGCGGTGGCCGGATTCACCTGCCCCGAGCTCGCCGGGGACGGCGGCCGGACCGGATCGTGCATCGATGGTTCCTCCTTGGCATGGTGGGGACGTGCGAGTGCTGGTCGTCAACGCCGGGTCGAGCAGTCTGAAGCTCAGCGTCCTCGGGGACGATGACGTTGAGCTCATGGCTCGTGACCTGGAGATGCCGGATCCGGGCGCGATCGGCGAGCTCCTCGGCAGCGCCCTCGAGGGCGCCCCCGCCGTCGATGTCGTCGGGCACCGCGTCGTGCACGGAGGCCTCGAGTTCACGAGCCCCTTGCTTCTCGAGGCCGGCGTCGAGAGCCGTCTCGAGAAGCTCGCCGAACTGGCCCCGCTCCAGAACCCACCCGCCATCGCCGCCATCCTCAGCCTGCAGTCCCGTTGGCCAAACGTTCCCCAGGTGGCGTGCTTCGACACCGCGTTCCACGTCACCATGCCGCCTGAGGCCTCAACCTATGCCCTCCCCGACCACTGGCGTGACTTGGGGTTGCGGCGATTCGGCTTCCATGGTCTCAGTCATGCCCGGGCCAGCCGGCGCGCCGCAGAGCTCATCGGGGCCCCGGTCGAGGATCTGCGCCTCGTCACCGCCCACATCGGCTCCGGGGCGTCGCTGGCCGCGGTCAGCGGCGGTCGGTCCGTCGACACGACGATGGGCTTCACGCCTCTCGAAGGCCTGGTCATGGCGACACGTTCGGGCAGCGTGGACCCCGGCCTCTTGCTCTGGCTCCTTCGTCACGAGCAGATGACCGTTGACGAGCTGGAAAACGCCCTCGATCGCCGTTCGGGACTGTTGGGTCTGTCAGGGTCATCGGCCGATCTCCGCCACGTCCTGGCTGCCGGCGACGAGGGCGACGAACGATCGAAGCTCGCGTTCGGCGTCTACCTCCACCGGCTGCGCGCTCTGGTCGCCGCCATGGTTGCCGCCATGGGTGGGATCGACGGGCTCGTGTTCACCGGTGGCGCCGGTGAAGGGTCGGCGCGACTGCGGCGGGAGGCCTGTGGCGGTCTCGGGTTCTTGGGCATCGAGCTCGACGCGCCGCGCAACGAGGCCGGCGGGGATGAGCTGGTCGATCGATTGGTGTCACGAGATGGTGTGAGGCCGGCCGTGGTCGTGGTCCGGGCCAGAGAGGATCTCGAGATCGCCCGCCAGGTCCGCATGCTGCTCGAGTCGGGTGGTCCCTCGGCGAGTCCACCGGAGGGGGCGATGTGATGCCCTCGACGCCGCGCCGTTCAAGCGGCGATGCCGATGACGGGCCGGTCGAGGCTGACTCCACCCGTCGAGCCGTAGAAGGTGCCGTCACCGAACCCGAAGACCCCACCGTCTGAGGCCACGAGCCAATACCCCAACCCGAGCGGTGCCGCGGCCATGCCGACGATCGGCCGGCTCAGCGCCGTGCCTCCCATCGAGCCGTAGAACCTGGCGTCCCCGAAGGCGAAGACCCCACCGTCGGCGGCGACGAGCCAGTAGCCGACGCCAAAAGGGCTGGCGGCCATGCCGACGATCGGTTGGTTGAGATAGCTGCCGCCCATCGAACCGTAGAAGCGTGCCCCCCCGAAGGCGAAGACCCCACCGTCGGCGGCGACGAGCCAGTACCCCAACCCGAACGGTGCCACCGCCATCCCGACGATCGGTTTGTCCAGCTGGGCCCCCCCCATCGAGCCGAAGAACGTGGCCACGCCGAAGGCGAAGACCCCACCGTCCGAGGCGACGAGCCAATACCCGTTGCCGAACGGGGCGCCGGCGATGCCCACGATCGGCGCGTGCAGATCGGTTCCTCCCATGGACCCGTAGAACGGGGCATCGCCGAAGGCGAACACCCCACCGTCGGCGGCCGCCAGCCAATAACCACCCTTGTCGGCAGTCGAAGCCATGCCCACGACCGGTTGGGCGAGGGCGATGTCTCCTGTCGAACCGCAGAACGGGTAGTCGCCGAAGTCGAAGACGCCACCGTCTGACCCGACGATCCGGTAGCCGCGCGTCCCGGTCGGTGCTGAGCACGGCGGGATTGCCGACGCCGTCGTGGGCGCGCCGCGTGGGGTCGACGACGGAGGGCTGGCGAGGGTGGCCTCGGCTTGTGCCCAGGTGTACACGACATCGTCAGGCGCCCCCGCCCCGCAATAGCCCTCGGTCAGCACTCCGATGGAGTTCTGGCTGTCGGCCACCCCCATCAAGAGATTGCATCCCGCGCCCAGGGCGGAGAAGTCCTCCAGGATGTCGTGGCGATGCTCCCAGGGTTCGGGTGGCACCGCCGAGCAGCCCGTGTTGAAGGCCGCCTGCTGTGCCACGGGAATACAGCCGTCTTCGTACATCCACGCGAAGTCTGCGAACAGGGGGTCGGCTGTCCCCGCCCACAGTGTTCCGGCGGCGCCAGAAGCGCCGGGCGCGGTGGGGAGCGGGGGATCTTCCTGGTCGTTCGCCCCCGTCTGGGCGAGAGCGTCCAGCGAACTGGTCATCTCCTCGAACGCCGGCAGACCCCGGTCGACGCGCTCGAGATTGATGACCACGAACATCTCCTGCGTGACGGAGAACTGACCGAGGTCGACGTCGGTGATCGGGGACAGGCCCTCGAGGGCGCGCCCCGCGTTCACCGCGTCGAGGAAATTCGCGTAGGTGTATGGCAGGTTCGAGGCGGGATCGGCACGAGCGGTGACGTGGGCGGTGACCGTGGCTGCTGCTCCGGGGACCACAAATGCCACTGCTGCCGTGGCCAGCACCGACACCAGGCCGGCGACGAGGAGTGCATGCCTGTTGTTGCGAGTCCAGAGCAAACGCGACCGCCCGTTCACACTCGCTCGACGATGGACAAGACCGAAGCCTTACAGAGCGCTCACGAGATCAACCTCCCCAAGATTGATGATTGCGCGTTTCGAGGAGGACCGTCGTGTGTTGGTCTCCGTTAGGGCACGCTCTGGATCTTCCGCGACGGTGACGGTGAGCCGTCGGTCGACGCCACGGAAACCAGATCGTCGGCGGGTCGCTCGAGAGCGTGGACATCGACTTCGACCCCGAGGGTCGGCACGACCTTGTCGAGCCAACGGGGCATGTACCAATTGGCACGGTCGAGCAGCTCCATCACCGACGGGACGAGGACGAGGCGCACGAGACTGGCGTCGATGAGAATCGAAGCGGCGAGGCCGAGGCCGAAGACCTTCAAGATCCGAAGAGGGTCACCGATCACGAAGGAGCCGAAGACACAGATCATGATGGCTGCCGCCGAGGTGATGACCCGTGCCGTCTTGGCCAAGCCGTCGGCAACGGCCGAGGAGTTGTCTCCCGTTCGCCGCCACTCCTCGCGCATCCGACTCAGCAAGAAGACCTCGTAGTCCATCGAGAGTCCGAAGAGAATCGTGAACATCATGAGCGGGATCCACGGATCGATCGGCCCGGTGTGGCCGATCCCGATGACCGAACCCCCCCAGCCCCACTGGAAGACCGCCACGATGACGCCGTATGCCGCCCCGACCGAGAGGAGGTTCATGATGGCTGCCTTCACCGGGATCACGACGGACCGGAAGACCGCCATGAGCAACAAGAACGCCAGCACGATCACGGCGGCGATGACCCAGGGAAGTCGGTGGGACAGGTAGTTCGACGCGTCCACGCCCGCCGCGGTCTCCCCCCCGACGAGCACCCGCAACCCGGTGCCGGCGGTGGCACGGGGGATGACCTTCGTCCGGAGGGTGGCGACGAGTTGCGAGGTCTGCGCGGCCTGTGGTGCTGTGGTCGGATAGGCGATGACCACCGCCGCGCTGTGGTCGACGCTGGTCTCGACCGGTGCCGCGAACGTGATGCCCGGTGTGGTCCGCAAGGCGAGGTCCACCCTCTGCATGGTGGCGGAGTCCTGTGCCGACGACAGGGGGGCGGCCACGATGAGGGGACCGTTGAAGCCGGGACCGAAGCCCTGCGCCAACAGGTCGTAGGCCTGGCGCGTCGTCAACGTGGTCGGATCGTTGCCGGCGTCGGTGAAAGCCAGGCGCATCGAGAACAACGGGACCGCCAGGGCCACCAACGCCATCAGGGCGATGATCGCGAAGGTCCACGGGCGCCTCTGGATAGCCCGGCTCCAGCGGTACCAGAAGCTGTCCGGCGCGGGGGTGGCACCCGTCTGCAGCAGCCTGGGAAGGTGCATCCGATCGATGGCCCGTCCCGCGTACCCCAACATGGCGGGTAGCAAGGTGAGCGCGCCCGCCATCACCAGCAGGACGGCGGCGATCGTCCCGACGGCGAGTCCCTGGAGGAACGGCAACTGCAACAGGAAGAGGCCGAGGAGCGAGATGACCACCGTCGATCCGGCAAACAGGACGGCTCGTCCCGAGGTGGCCAGTGCGGTCGCCACCGCTTGGCGCGTGTCGCGACCCTCGAACAGTCCCTGTCGGTACCGGGTGACGATGAACAGGGCGTAGTCGATGCCCACTCCCAAACCGATCATCGCCAACATCTCGGGAGCGAAGATCGGGACGTTCAGGACGTGGCTGAGGAGGTCCTCCAGCGCGAAGCCGATGGCAATCCCGAACAGAGCCGTCAGGATGGGCAGGCCCATCGCCACCACCGAGCCGAATGCGATGAGCATGATGATCATCGCACCCACGATCCCCGCCCCTTCACTCGGTCCGGGCGCGGCAGTGATCACGTTGCCGATCGGGCCACCGCCCAGGGCGATGTGATAGCCGGGCCGATCGAACGATTCGGCGACGGTGATGACCTTCTTGACGGCGCCATTGGGGACCGTGGACAGGTCCTGGTTGAACTGCACGACCGCAAAGGCGATGCGCTGGTTCGACGAGATCTGATGACCGGTGGGGTCGAACGGACTGCGTACGCCTGAGACATGAGGCAGACGTGACAACCGGTCGACCATCGTCGTGGTCACGGACCGGTTGGTCGGTGACTCGATCGAGCCCGTGGTCGAGATGACCACATCAGCGCTCGTGCCCGCCGTCTGCGGGAAACGGGCGGTCAGCAGGTTCTGCACCTGCTGCGAAGCCGAGTTGCCCGAGCCGAACGAATCTTGGAAGCGGCTGCCCATGGACTGGGCCACCACGGTGATGACGATGATCGCCCCGATCCACAGGAGCAGCACCCGCCGGCGGTGGTCGTAGCACCAGCCCGCCAGGCGCCCCAATGGGGAGTCCTCGGCCTTCGGCGGTCCTGAGGAGGAAGATGCCATCGTCCGGGTGGAGGGGTTGCTATAATTCATCAGTGATGAATTATAGCACGGTAGGCGCCCCCGTTGGAAGAGCGTTGCAAGCCCCGGGGCCGGGATGACGGTGGGTCGGGGCCGGCGCCCGGGCAACGTCGATACCCGGGCGGAGATCGTCGAGGCCGCTCGAGCTGTCTTCGCCGAGCACGGGTACGCCGAGGCGAGCATGCGTGGCATCGCCCGACGAGCACAGGTGGACCCCGCCCTGGTCCACCACTACTTCTCCGACAAGGCGGCGCTTTTCGTCGAGACCATGGCCCTGCCGATCGATCCCAGAGACCTACAGACAGACGTGGAAGCCAGGGGCTCCAGTGGCGAGCGCCTCATCGAGCGCTTTCTCGCCCAGTGGGAGCGGCCCGGGGAATCGGGTTCCCCGCTGTTCGTGGGTCTGGCCCAGGCCATGGTGGCGTCCCCCGACGTGGCGGACAACACTCGTCAATTCCTCGCCGAGCGCGTCGGACTGCACGGCGCTCCCGGCGATGACAAGGCGACACAGGAGAAGCGGCGCTCCCTGGTGTCGTCACAACTACTCGGGATCGCCTGGAACCGCTATGTCATGCGCATGGAGCCGATGGCATCGGCCAGTCGAGCCGAGGTCGCTCGATGGGCGGGGCCGACGATCGATCGATACGCATCGGGCCAGCCCTTCGATTGACCGGCGCCCACGGGGTCCGTGACGGCGCCGGGGGTGATCACAGGATCGTCGCCGCAAAGTCCGGAACGTGGTGGTACCGATCCCGAGGGGGACGCTGGTAATCGCCGGCCGGTGGCCGCGGTGGGAGCTTGATCTTCTCACTCTTACGGCTCTGGTACGGAATGACCGAGAGCAGATGGGCTATGCAGTTGAGTCGGGCCCGCTTCTTGTCGTCGGCCTCGACTTCGTACCAGGGTGAGTCGGGCAGATCGCAATGAGCGAACATTTCGTCCTTGGCCTTGGAGTACTCCACCCAGCGGTTACGACCCTCGATGTCCATGTCGCTCAGCTTCCACCGCTTCAAAGGGGCGTGTAGGCGCTCTTTGAACCTCCGCTCCTGCTCCTCGTCGCTCACCGAGAACCAGTACTTCACCAAGACGATGCCGTCGTCGATGAGCATGCGCTCGAAGGCCGGGCACTGCCGGAGGAACCGGTGGTACTCCTCGTCGGTGCACAGTCCCATGACGTGCTCGACACCGGCCCGGTTGTACCAACTGCGGTCGAACAGGACGATCTCGCCACCGGCGGGAAGGTGGGCGATGTAGCGCTGGAAGTACCACTCGGTCTTCTCGCGATCGCTGGGGACCGGGAGCGCGGCGATGCGGCACCAACGAGGATTGAGGTACTCGGTGATCCGCTTGATCACGCCCCCCTTTCCCGCCGCGTCGCGGCCTTCGACGACGATGACCACCCGTTTTCCCTCGTCGCGCACCCAGCGCTGCATCTTCACGAGCTCTTCTTGGAGTTGGAGAAGTGCTCTGTCGTAGACGCTGTTGTCAGCCATGACACCCATCCTGCCCGGCGGCGGCCGGCCGACGCCGACGAGGCAGGGCCCGCGGACACGTCGCTCTGGCGACGCGGGAGACTTGTCCGGGTCCGCCCCCGCCCCCCGGGTGTCGGGGCGCGGCGTTCGCCATGTTCTCTCGGGGGCCGGATGGGGTCATGGGTACCCGGCCCCATAGGGTACGATACGGTATCGTTTCCTAATCCCTCGAGGGGACCGCTCCGGACATGACGGGCCACCGGCGATGACGACCACGAAGATCACCGAAGCCGAGCATCACGCCGGCCGACCCCTCGATGCCTCCCGTGACGTCGTCCTGCGCGCGGCGGCCCTCGAGCTCCTGACCGAGATCGGATACGACCGGCTGACGATCGAGGCTGTTGCCTCCCGGGCCCGTGCGAGCAAGACGACGATCTATCGCCGGTGGACCGGCAAGGCCGAGTTGGTCGTCGACGCCCTCAACGGCCTCAGAGCAACCGCGCCGGTCCCTGACACCGGGTCGCTGCGAGGAGACCTCGAGGCGATCGCGCGCAGCGCCGCGAGCACCGACAACCGATTCGACGCGCAGCTCACGATCGGGCTCATCACCGCCCTGGCACGCGACGCGGAGCTCCGCCTGGCCTTTCGCGAGCGATTGATCGATCCTCACCGCGCCCTGCTGAAGCAGGTGTTCGAACGCGCCGTGGGACGGGGAGAGATTCCGGCCGATCGCAATCTCGACCTTCTGGTGTCGCTCTTTCCCGCCCTTGTCATACAACACCTCCTGATCTTCGGGGAGTTCCCGGAGGCTCAGTTCGTCGAGCAGGTGGTGCACGACGTCATCCTGCCCTTGGCTACGGCCCCGCCGGGCCTGCCCCGGCCGTCGCCTGCATCGTCGTCGGCAGCTGAGGTGGATGGTGCGGCGGGTCGTGCCCCGCAGTCATGATCGTCGAACACAAGTCATTTCAGGTCGGCTGGAAAGTCCAGTCTTCGCAACGTTGAGGAGTTTCGGCAATGCGTCGTCTCGCTACATGGTGTGTCCGACACCGCCGGTTGGTGGTCCTGTTCTGGGTCGGCGCTCTGGTCGTGGTCAGCCTGATCTCCAGAGCGGCGGGTTCGGACTACTCGAACAGCTTCTCGTTGCCGAAGACCGAATCCGCTGACGCCATCAACCTTCTGGAGGCGGCGTCCCCCAAGGTGTCGGGCGATGTCGATCAGATCGTCTTCACCGCTTCGGGCTCGGGTGTGCGGAACCCCGCCGTCGTGGACCGCATCAACTCGATGTTGGCTCGAGAGGCGAAGGTTCCCCACGTCTCGAACATCGTGTCTCCCTATGGACCGCAAGGGGCCACCCATGTGAGCAAGGACGGAAAGGTCGCCTTCGCGACCGTGACGTTCGACAAGCAAGCGCAGAATCTTTCGACCCCCATCGCCAAGGATCTCGTCAATACGGCCAAATCCGCCGATACCGCCGGCCTCCAGGTGGCGGTATCGGGGCAACTAGCCGAGGAAGCGGACAGGCCGTCGATCGGAGGGACGGGGATCGGCGTGCTCCTGGCCGCCGTCGTGCTCCTGCTCGTGTTCGGGTCCGTCTTCGCCATGGCCCTGCCCCTCATCTCAGCCCTGGCCTCGCTCGGCACCGCCGTTGGGTTGATCGGACTGCTGAGCCACGTCATGAAGATGCCGGAGTTCTCGACCACGCTGGTGCTCCTCATCGGCCTGGGTGTGGGCATCGACTACGCCCTGTTCATCGTGACGCGTCACCGACAGGGCCTCATCGCCGGACGTGATGTCGAGTCATCGATCGTCACGGCGGTCGACACCTCGGGCCGAGCCGTGCTGTTCGCCGGCATCATCGTCTGCATCGCTCTTCTGGGCATGTTCGCACTCGGGGTGTCGTTCCTGTACGGCTTGGCCGTCGCAGCCGCACTCGGTGTCGCCCTTACGATGATCGCCGCGCTGACGTTGTTGCCCGCCCTCCTCGGGTTCATCGGTCCTCGGGTCCTGTCGCGCCGACAGAAGGCCAACCTGGCGAAGAACGGCCCCCGCGTCGTGGGCACCGGCACGAAGGGGTTCTGGCCCCGCTGGGCGGAGATCGTCCGGCGACGTCCTGCGCTTCCGGCGGGCATCGCGCTGGTGCTGATCGTGATCATCGCCCTGCCCTTCTTCTCTTTGCGCCTCGGGTCGGCCGACCAAGGAAACGATCCGGTGGGGTCGACGACGCGCCAGGCGTACGACATGTTGGCGCAAGGGTTCGGTCCGGGGTTCAACGGGCCACTCGAACTCGTGGCGGTCGTGCATAATGCGGCCCAAGACGGTGCACTCAACCGGGTCGTGACCGAGGTTGGGGCCCAGCCCGGGGTGGCCCGGGTGGCGCCGCCCATACTCATCCCGTCCAAGAACGGCGCCGATGTGGCATTGATCAACGTCTATCCGACTAGCGCGCCCCAGGACGCGGCCACGACGAACCTCGTCTACCACCTCCGGCAGGTCACCATCCCGGCCGCGGTCTCGGGGTCGGGCCTGACCGTGCTCGTGGGCGGGACGACCGCCATCTTCATCGATTTCGCCCACGTGCTGTCGGCCAAGCTCCCGCTCTTCATCGGTCTCGTGGTCCTGCTCTCGTTCTTGCTGCTGTCGATGGTGTTCCGGAGCATCGTCATCCCGCTGGTGTCTGCAGCCATGAACGTGCTCTCGATCGGCGCGGCCTTCGGGATCCTCGTCGCCGTCTTCCAATGGGGTTGGCTCGGCTCGATCGTCGGCGTCAACAGGGCCGGGCCGGTCGAAGCGTTCCTGCCGGTGATGTTGTTCGCCATCCTCTTCGGCCTGTCCATGGACTACCAGGTCTTCCTCGTCTCTCGTATCCACGAGGAGTGGCTCCACACCCGAGACAACCGGCTCGCCGTGCGCAACGGTCTGGCGGCGACGGGCAAGACCATCACCGCCGCCGCCCTGATCATGATCCTCGTCTTCGGCGCGTTCATCCTGGGGGGCGAGCGTGTGATCAAGGAATTCGGGTTGGGACTGGCCGGTGGGATCCTGGTGGACGCGGTCGTGATCCGCATGGCCGTCGTCCCCTCGGTGATGCTGCTCATCGGCAAGGCGAATTGGTGGTTCCCCCCGGCGCTGGACCGGGTGCTGCCCCACATCGGGCTCGATCACCCCGAAGCCCCCAAGGCCGACAGTGCGGTCGAGGGTGATCAGAGCGGCGGACCGCACGACCTGGCGAAGGTCTGAGTTCCGCCGCACGTGCGTCGAACGCGGGCTCCGACCGCGGCCTATGGCCGAAAACGTGGGAGTCGTGTCATTGACGCTATGGGCGGGGCCGTGCAGGCTGGCGCGATGGAGCCACGCGCCGTCGTCATCGTCGCCTATCCCGGGGTCCAGCCCCTCGACGCCGTCGGGCCGTTCGAGGTCTTCGCGGGGGCCACGCGCGCCCTCGAGGCTTCGGGCCGGGCCGGCGGCTACGGCGTCGTGCTGGCCTCGGCGAGCGGGCCGCGGGTCCGGGCCGAGAGCGGGCTGAGCATGTGCACCGACGCGCTGCCCGACGCCGGTGAACGGATCGACACCTTGGTTCTGGCCGGTGGCGACGGGGCGCAATCGGCGCGCCACGACGAAGGCCTCATCTCGTGGATCTCGGCCGTGGCGCCCCGCTGCCGTCGTGTCGCCGCGGTGTGCACGGGTGCCTTCTTGGCCGCCGAGGCCGGTCTGCTCGATGGGCGGCGCGTCACGACCCATTGGGCCCGGGCGGAGCAGTTGGCGGCGGAGTTCCCCTCTCTCGACGTCGACGCCGACCCGATCTACGTCCGGGACGGAAAATTCTGGACGAGCGCCGGGGTCACCGCCGGCATCGACCTCGCCCTCGCCCTGGTGCAGGACGATTTCGGTGTCGACGTGGCGCAGACCGTCGCCCGGCACCTGGTCATGTTCCTGCACAGACCGGGAGGCCAGACCCAGTTCGCCTCGCCCGTGTGGGTACCGCGCGCCGAGCGTTCGACCGTACGCGCCGTGCAGACCCTCGTCGAAGCGGCTCCGGGCGGTGATCACCGCCTCCCTGTCCTGGCGGCGGCAGCGGCCATGAGCGTGCGCCATTTCGCCAGGGTGTTCGGCACAGAGGTGGGCGAGACGCCCGGCAAGTTCGTGGAGCGGGTGCGGGTGGAAGCGGCCCGGCGCGAGCTCGAGAGCACCGACGACACCCTCGACGTGGTGGCGGCGCGCTGTGGGTTCGGCACCGCCGAGACGCTGCGCCGGGTCTTCCAACGACGACTCAACGTGGCACCTGACTTCTACCGTCGACGCTTCCGCGTCGTCGCAGGCGAAAGGACCTCGGCGTGAGCGACGCCCTGCATGTCGTCATCCCCCTCTTCCCGAGGTTCACCGCCCTTGACGGCGTGGGACCGTACGAGGTGCTGCAACGCATCCCTTCGATCGAGGTCACCTTCATCGGTCACACTCGGGGCGAAGTCAGAAGCGAGAACGGCATGCTCGGGATCACCGTCGACGCCACCTTCGAGGACATGCCCGAGCCCGATATCATCGTGTTCCCCGGAGGGGTGGGGACCGGCGCTCTCGAGCACGACGACCGGGTGCTCGAGTGGGTGCGCCGTGCGCACGTGACGACCCGCCTGACGACGTCGGTCTGCACCGGATCCCTCGTCCTCGCCGCGGCAGGCCTGCTCGACGGCCTCACCGCCACCACGCACTGGTCGTGCTACGCGGAGCTCGAAGCGCACGGTGCCGTGCCCACGGCGGTGCGCGTGGTGGAGCACCTGGACCACCGCATTATCACCGCAGCAGGGGTGTCGAGCGGCATCGACATGGCACTGCGCGTCGTGGAGCTCGTGGTGGACCGCACCGCCGCCCAAGCCGCCCAGCTGATGATCGAGTACGACCCCGACCCACCGTTCGACTCCGGCTCGGTGGCGAAGTCCGACGATGTCATTCTCCATCGGGTGATCGAATACGCGCAGCTCCGCCGATAGTCGAAGCGTCCGCCACGAAACGCGGCGTGGTCAACGAGGGTCAGGCTCTGCGAAGGGCGGTGAACGGCGGAGCACGCCGAGGACGTCACCCAGGGCGGCGATCTGGTGGCGTGCCACGGTGGGCGCCACGCCCGGGACGTGGATCCGGAGGTTGAGCGCATCGACACCCGCCCGGTCCGCCACCGCCGCCAGATCACGGGCCAGCGTGGCGGCATCCCCGGCCGCCGCCAGCTGCTCACCCTGCCAGTGCACCTGGGCACCGGTCGGGGCGTAGCTCCGATAGCGGTCCACCTGCCGGTCGAGGTGATCCCGGGGCGGAGCCCCCATCCACACGCGCCGCACGAGCACACAGGGCTGATTCCCTCCCGCCTCGTGATACGTGTCGGTCAGGGTGCGGATCCTCTCGGGCGTCGACAGCGAGTCGAACAGCAGGCCGACGCCGAAGCCTGCGGCCCGGCGCACCGCCACCGTGCTCATGGCGGCGCTCACGACCGGCACCGGGTCCTGTGCGCACCGGGCGATGGCACGGTCACCACCCAGAAGTCCGAGGTCGGTGCCGCCCAACGCTCCGGCAACCACGGCCAAGCCCTGCGCGAAACGACGGGTGAGGTCCTGCTTGGTGAGCCCCATGATGTCGAAGTCCGCCTGGAGCGAGCCGGCCGCGAGGCCGACTCCGACCCGCCCCGGAAAGCGCGCCGCCAGCCACGCCACTTCTTCGGCCACCAAGGCGGGAGGGCGCAGCGGCAGCAGGAGCGGGCACGGTGCGGCCCACCCCTCGGGCATCGCCTCGAGCAGCCATCCGGCCGCCTGCAGGGGATTGGGCATGTAGCCGGCGAACCCACCGTGGTGCTCGCTCGTCATCACCCCGTCGAATCCACTTTCTATGCCGAGCACCGCCTGGTCACGCAGTTCGCGCACCATCTCCTCGGCGGGGAGCTCGACATGGGGGTAGAGGCGGAGCGAGACCGATCCTCGGCCCAAGGGTCGGCGCTCCACCGGGAGATCCTGTCACAGCGTCGTGAACCGTCCACCGTCGACGACGACGGTCTGCCCGGTGATGTAGCGAGCTCCTTCGCCCAGAAGGAACACGACGACCGGGGCGATGTCGGTGTCGGGATCGCCGACCCGTCCGATCGGGACGACCCGGGCCAGACGTCCCCGGAGCTCTGGGTTCTCGAGATACGCCCTCTCCAGCGCCGGGGTGTGGGCCAACGGCGACACGCACACCACGCCCACCCCGAGGGGGCCCCATTCCACGGCCAGGCTCCGGGCCAGGCCGCGAACCGCACCCTTTACGGCCGCGTAGGCGGGGAGCGCGACGCTTCCTTCCATCGCGGCGGGCGACGTCATGAGAAGAAACCGTCCTCGGCGCTTCTGCAGGAGAGGCAGAGCGAAGCGCGCGCAGTGGTACGCGCCTCGTAGCGACACCGCCACATGGTCGTCCCATGTCTCGTCCTCGATGGCGTCGAGCGCGACGACCTCGCTCGAACGGCGACTGGTGGCGTTGTGGACCACGGCGTCGAGCCCACCGAAGCGCTGCACCGCCGTCTGTACCGCCGCCTCGACCTGCTCCGCCACGCCGACGTCGGTGCGCACGAAGAGGCCACGACCGCCGCCTCTGTCGATCAGGTCGGCGGTCTCCGCCCCGTTGTCGCCGGGGCCGGCCACGACGACGGCGGCACCGGCCTGCGCGCACGCCGCGCAGATGGACCTTCCGATCCCCGCCCCGCCCCCGGTGACGAGGACGACGTTCCCCTCGAGCGGCGTCGCCGAGGTTCGCCGTCCCGCTTCTCCCGCCCCTCGGTTCACGGTGCCATCCACACGCCGCCGTCCACGCCGATGGTGGCGCCGGTCACCGACCGCCACGAGGGGGACAGCAGTGTCTGGACCACCGGGGCCACGACGCCACGAAGGTCGGGCGGCTCGAGGGCGGGAGCGGGCTGTCCGGGTCGATCCAGAGGCGTGTCGCCGTCCTCGCCCTGGGGGGCGAGCAAGGTGGCGGGCACCGCCACGCAGTTCACGGTGACGCGCCGGTGTCCCCAGGCCCGCGCCGCCGCTTTGGCCAGGGCGCGCTGGCCCTCGGTCACCGCCGCCCAGGGTCCGAAACCGGCCGCGCCGACGAGCGACAAGGTGGGCACCACCAAGACCAGCGTCCCCCCGGCGGCGTGCAACGCATCGAACACGCCCTGGAAGCACACCAGTGTCCGGTGCAACGGGATCTCGACCCGGGTCCTCCACGCGTCGGCGTCGAGATCGGCGACGGCGGCGGCCCGGGCGGGATCATCGCCCACCGACGCCATCACGACCCCGTCGAGCAATCCCAGGGGCCGAACCGTCGCGTCGAGCGCGGCACGGAATTCGTCGCGGCTCGCCAAGCTGGAGAGGGCCAGTGGTGCCACCGACGCGCCCAGATCCCCGAGCCCCGCCACCAGCTCGATCCCGGGCGCGGTGTCGGCGCCGACGACGGCAACGGTCGGACCGCCGGGCACCGACGCCGTCATCGAGGGGGCGGGCCGCGCCGGTGGCGGCCGTCAGCCATCCAGAACCTCTCCCTCGACCACCCAGCGCGAGCGCAGGTCGGCGAGCCACGGGGGCAACTCGATCTCGGGGTCGGGCAGTGCCTCCGCACCGCGCTGTGCCAGGGCACGGTGAAAGGCGTCTGGATCGTCACCCCAGGACCTGGGGTCTCCCATCATCACCTCGAGCAGGAGGGTGCCCCCACTCCCGGCCACGAACGGGCCGAAGGCCGCGCCGAACGGCAACTCGATGTGGGTGCCGGCGGGGCAGTGCCGGTCGCCGCACCACATGTTGCCCTCGATGACGAACAGGACGTGCGGGCTGTAGTGGCCGTGGCGACGGACCACGACCCCCGGGTCCCATTTGGCGTAAAGCGAGAGGTACGGGGGATCGGGCGAGAATGCCAACCACTTCTCCCACACCGACGAAATCGAACCGTCGGCGTTCCGGATCGCCTTGACCTGTTGCCAGGTGACGTCGGGGTCGTCGATGTGACGGAAGGTGGGCTCGAGGCCCGGCACCCTCACGTCTCCCCGACGTCGGCCTTCGTCGGTCTCGCTCATCGTCGCTCCCCGGAGCTGTCGTGGTGTCGTGCGCCCGGCGCGCCCCAAGAGGTCACGAGGGCCGGCCGACCGACGGCGGTCCGAAGCACCACCGGTAGCGCGACACCTCGACGAATCCCAGACGCAGGTAGAGCGGCTCGCCCGCTTCGGACGCCTCGAGCACGATGGCCCGGGCACCGAGCTCGAATCCCGCCTCTACCGCCCAGCGTGTGCACAGCTCACCGAGGCCTCGGCCCCGGGCCGCGGGGATCGTCCCCACCAGCTGGATGCCGGCCACCGCCCCGCTCGCCACGACCATGGCGGTCGCAACCGGTCGCCCCCCGTGGCGAGCCACGACGGCGCGGACGTCGGGCCCGCATACCGCCTCCAGGGATGCGAGTTGGGCTTCAGCCGCGTCCCGGGGGAGGAACGAGTCGGCATAGGCGTCGACGGTCACCGCCAGATAGTCGAGTCTGCCGTCGTCGTCGGTGACCTCGTCGAGGGTGACGCCCGGCGGCACGACACCGGCGTCGAGGGGGTGGTCCAGGGCGAGGCGGGGAGCTCCCAGGGGGGAGATCGAGGCGTAGCCGCGCCGCAGCGCGATGCGCTCAAGGTCGACATCGGCGTGGGCGGCGACCCACACGCAGTACCCGGGACGATCGGAGAAGAACGCCGCGGCGCGCGCCAACACCTCGTCGGGGTCCAGGGACCGGTCAAGGCGGATGGCGCCGTTGTGGTACGGGCCGGGCCAGGTCTTCGAGGTGGAGTACAGGAGCACCCCCCCGTCTTCCTCGAGCTCGGCGCCGGGGGCGGTCGTGGCGTACAGCCGCATGGTCGAGGCCAGGTTGTGGTCGCCGGCGGCCAGCAATTCGTCGCGATCCATCATCGGCAACGTAGTTTGCAGGACCGTGGTGAGAATCGGGTTCGTAGGGACGGGGGTGATCGCCTGGGCTCATGCCATCGGGATCCAGGCCATGATCCGCGCCGATGTGGTCGACGCGGCCGTGGTGGCGGTGCACGACCTCGACGGCGAGCGGGCCGCCGGGTTCGCGGCGGTGAACGGGGCCGAGGTCGCCGCCAGCGTCGCCGACGTCCTCGAGCGCGTCGACGCGGTGTGGGTGTGCACGCCGACCGCGGCGCACCGTGCCGTCGTCGAGGCGGCGGTCGCCGTGGGCTGTGCGGTGTTCTGTGAGAAGCCGCTCGCCCCCGACCTGGGCGGAGCAGAAGCGCTGGCCGCGGCTGTGGCCGCGTCCGGAGTCCCGACCCAGGTGGGCCTGGTGCTGCGCTTTGCGCCGGTGTTCCGTGCCCTTCGGGACCTGATCGCCTCGGGCGAGCTCGGTGCCCCCATGACGGCGATCTTTCGTGACGACCAGTACTTCCCGGTGCAAGGTGTCTACGGCTCGACGTGGCGCGGCGACGTCGAGGTGGCGGGAGGCGGATGCCTCATCGAGCACTCGATCCACGATCTCGACATCCTCCGCTTCTGCCTGGGCGACGTCACAGGGGTCACGGGCCGCACCAGCAATTTCTCCGGCCACGAGGGCGTCGAGGACCTGGCCACGGTGTCCCTGCAGTTCGCCTCCGGGGCTTGCGCCGAGCTCGTGAGCGTCTGGCACGACATCTTGAGCCGCGGTTCGACTCGCCGGGTGGAGGTGTTCTGCCGCCGGGGCATGGCGTGGCTCGACAACGACTTTCTGGGGCCGCTCCACGTACAGACCACGGGCGGGACCGAGGTCCGTCCGTGCCCACCCCCGGGCTGGGTGCGGGACCTGGCTCTCGGTGACGACGACATCGGACTGGCCATCAGTGCCTATGTCGAGGCCGATCGTGCCTTTCTCGAAGCCATGTCGGAGGGTCGCGCCCCGGCCCCGAGCTTCGCCGAAGCCGTCGTCGCGCACCGTCTGGTCGACGCCGCCTACCGGTCGTCGGCGGCCGGCGGCGCGCCCGTCACCGTGGCGTAACCGTGCTCGGGGGCACGGACATGGTGGGCCTCACGAGCATCAGGCGCTGGTACGGATCTGGCCCATGGGGGCCCAGCTGCTCAGGTCGTCGGCGGGGAAGGGCTCGAGAGTGCTCGCCGGCCGGGGATAGCCGAACAGATAGCCCTGGGCGATGGCACAGCCGAGGGCCATGAGCGCGACGGCCTGGCTCCGGCGCTCGACGCCTTCGGCCACGATCGCCAGGCCCAACGAATCACCGAGACCGACGATGGCCCGGACGATGGCGACGTCGTCGGCGTCCGAGTCGAGCTCGTCGACGAAGCTCTGGTCCACCTTGAGGGTCTCGACCGGCAGCCGCTTCAGGTAGCTCAGTGACGAGTACCCGGTGCCGAAGTCGTCGATCTCGAGGTGCGCCCCGAGCGCCCGCAGCGCCGACAACGCCGCCACACTGGCATCGCCGGTGTGCATGAGCGTGCTCTCGGTGATCTCGAGCCACAACTTGTCGGGGTTGAGGCCCGACCCGCCGAGCGCGGAGGCCACCTGGCGGGGGAACGTCGGGTCGGCCAACTGCTGGGCCGACACGTTGACCGAGATGTTGAGAAGCCCGGGGTTCTCGCCCGCCGCTGTCCGACGCTCGTCCCACAGCGCACCCTGGCGACACGCCTCACGCAACACCCAGGCGCCGAGCGGCACGATCAGGCCGGAGTCCTCGGCCAGGCCGATGAACTCGCCCGGCAGAAGCAGGCCGCGGGTGGGGTGGTGCCAGCGGACGAGGGCCTCCATGCCGACCATGGACTCGGTATGGAGGTCGACCATGGGCTGGTAATAGAGCTCGAGCTCGTCGCGCTCGAGGGCACGGTGCAGCTCGTTGGAGGTCCTGAGGCGGCGGATGGTCCCCGTCTCGTCGTCGGCCCGGTAGACCTCGATGCGCGACGGCCCGATCTCCTTGGCGCGGTACATCGCCACGTCGGCGTTGCGCAACAAGTCGGCGCCCGACTCGGTGCCGTCGAGCGAAAGGGCGACCCCTACGCTCACCGACACGAACAGCTCGCTGTCGGCCAGGGCGAGGGGCTGTTGCATCGCCAGCACCAGCCGGTCGGCGATCTCGAGAGCCTCGGCTTTGTCGTTGACCTCGCACAGCACCGTGAACTCGTCACCGCCGAAGCGCGCCAAGGTGTCGACGGCCCGCAGTGCCCCGCCGAGTCGATGCGCCACCCGCTCGAGAAGCCTGTCGCCCACCTCGTGGCCGAGGCTGTCGTTGATGAGTTTGAAGCGGTCGAGGTCGAGGAACATGAGCGCCACGCAGTTGTGGTCGCGCTGGGCCCGGCTGAGGGCCAGCTCCAACCGGTCCATGAACAAGACGCGGTTGGGGAGCCCGGTGAGCTGGTCGTGGACCGCGGCATGCGCCAGGCGCTCGCGCATCTCGCGGCGCTCGGTGATGTCTTCGATCTGGCCGATGAGGTACACGGGATGCCCGGCGTCGTCCCGTACGCAACTGGTGCTCACCGTGACCCACACCTCGTTGCCATGGACATCGATGTTGCGCTTCTCCATGTTGTACCGGTCGATGGTCCCGGCGACCAGGGCGTCGAACTGCACGGCGTTGGCCTCCCAGTCGTCGGGATGGGTGACCTCCTTGATGGTCTTGCCGACGAGCTCGTCGGGGTCGCAGCCGAGGATGGCGGCATAGGCGCGGTTGACCCGCACCAGGTGCCCGTCCGGCAGGGCGAGACCCATCCCGATGGGGGCGTCCTCGAAGGCACTGCGGAAGCGCGCCTCGGCCTCGAAGATGGCGGCCTCCGAATGCCGCAACAAGCCACCCACCCACGCCACGATCTCTCCCACGAGCACGCAGCACGGAACGACGAAGAGGGCCGAGCTGAAGCCCATGGCACGTCGCGCTGGAGAGATCTCGAACAACGGCAGCGCGTACGCGGCGGCCAGGAGGGGAGCGAAGCGGACACAGGTCCAGCGGGGGTGGCCGAGGCCCAGCCACACGAAGACGACGAGGAAGAACGTGCCGTAGACGAAGGCGTCATCGCCCGTGGACCGGTTGTAGAGCGTGATCATCGCCAGCGCCACCGGGACGAGCCACAGCGTGGCCGATCGCCGCCACCGTGCCCACGGCATCCGGTACATCACGGCACCGATGACGACGCACGCCAACCCGAGCCCCACCATGCCGGGCCGTGAGAAACCGGGTCGGAACTCCAGCACCGTCCCGGCCACGGTGACGAGCATCCCGGTGGCGATCCACAGGGCGGCCGCCAGCCGTCCCACGAGGTGGGTCGTGAGGGTGCCCTGCCCGGCCTCGTCGCGCCCGATGGTTTCCACACCGTTTCATCGGCGCCGCGGCCCTCGCGCCAACGGACATGGCCTGCGAGTTGGGTCTGCGTTGTGAAGTCTCTCGGGTCAACCCATGGCGGCGAGCACCTCGGTGGCGGCGCGCCGGCCCGAGGACACCGCACCGTCCATGTAGCCCGACCACACACTGGCGGTCTCGGTGCCGGCCCAGTGGATGGGCCCGACCGGCTCCCGCAAGGCAGGGCCGTACCGTGTCCACACGTTGGGCCCGAACAGCGTGCCGTAACAGCCCCCCGACCACGGTTCGGCCTGCCAGTCGAGCTCCACGAAATCGACGGGGCGGCCCGCCTTGGGCCCGAAGTAGCGCACGAAGGAGTCGAGCACGGCCTTGCGCCGCACGTCGGGGTCGGCTCGTCCCAAACGCCGGGCTTCGTCGCCCTCGAGAAACCCGAGCAGGATGCCCGGCGTGGCGTCGGGCGGCGAATTGTCGAACACGACACGCGCCCCCTCGCCGTCACCGGTGGCTTGGCCGCTCAAGCCTTCGGCGCGCCAGAAGGGCTCGTCGTAGATCGCATTGCATTTGATGACCGATCCCATCGGGGTGCGTTGGGTGAGCTGGTTGCGCCACGGTGGGAGAAGGGGGTTGTAGTCGATCCGGCCCGCCAACAGCGGGGGCACCGACACGATGACGCGCCGGCACGTCCACGTCCCGTTGTCGGACACCACGGTGGCCTTGTCGTTGGCGACGTCGATACGGCGCACCGGCGCTTCGAGTCGGACGACGTCGGGGCCGAGGGCCTCGGCCATCTTGTCGCAGACGAGCTGGGACCCACCGACGAAGCGGTCCTGCTGCGCGCCGCCGCCGGTGTCGATCGCCATCTGGAAGGACCCCGCCGAGTGGGCATAGAAGAGCACGTGGAGCAGTGACACGTCCGCCGGCTCGCAGGCGAAGACCGCCTCGATGCCCAAGGCGAGCAACATCCTTCCCGCCCGGGTGAGGGTGTTGCGCCGCAACCAGCTCTCGAAGGTGACGGCGTCCCATGTCTCGGCCCGAGCTGCAGTCCACGGCGCGTCCAGGGGCACCTTCTTGGCGAGCGATTCGAGGCGCGCCTGGGCGCGTCCGACATCGGCGATCACGAAGGGGTTGATGCGCGGGATGGTGCCCTTGTACGTGCCGCGCCGGCCCCCGAAGTGCAGGACCCTGGCGCCGGTGTCGTAAGTGGGGAACGTCTTCACCCCGAGATCCTTGGCGAGAGCGAGCACCCGGTCCTGGGTGGGCCCGACCCACTGCCCGCCGACCTCGACGATCTTGCCGTCGCCGATGGGCTCGTTGCGGACCCGTCCTCCCACCCGGTCGCGCGCTTCGACGACGGCCACCGACCGTCCCGCCGCCATCAGGTCCCGTGCCGCCGCCAGCCCGGCGAACCCGGCTCCCACCACCACTACGTCCACTTCGGTCATCGCCATGAGGCGGTTCTAGTGCGTGGTGGTCCGCTCCGCATCCGGTTGGGTTCGGGGGTCCGACCGGCCCGGGTCCCGACGACCGGGGA